>JAESGN010000132.1_pt1 | contig 181089 bp, 163 predicted proteins | sample 9269731 | NCBI WGS metagenome assembly JAESGN01 (sample SAMN15720683, study PRJNA650826) | algae metagenome | isolation source: Mojavia pulchra JT2-VF2 and co-occurring heterotrophs from desert soil | place: USA: Cadiz Valley, Joshua Tree National Park, CA | collected 1998-06-08
GCTTTATAAGCATCAACCACACGTTGGCGTAGATCCTCAGAGTAGGGGGCAGGCATTCACGAGCAAGATTTTTACTGCGTCTTTAAGTTTACTAGATTTGTAATCTACTCAATTGAAAACTGCTGTATGGAAGTGTGTTGGGATGCGGCGCGTAATCGTAATTGTGGATGTTCCTACTCCTGATCTACTTGACCAAATTCTGTTGGATTTACCCATCATGAAGAAAAACGGTCAGCATGTTCAGGTGCAGGTGACTGCACTTAGGAAATATGAGGATTTTGCTGCTGACCTCAAAGCTCGTTTGGATAAGAAGGAAAAGTAGTAAATTTGATGGATATTAAATAATACAGCTCCGGGACTGGGGACTGGGGACTGGGGGGACAAGGAAAATTATTTTGAAGAAGTATTTCCTAATCCCCTAATCCCCCAATCCCTAATCGCCAACCCCCAATTAAAATCTGCGTTTACTCCTACCTACTCATAGCCTCGCTACAAGTTCCTTTAAGCGATCGCGTCCATCGTGAAAAACTGACCAACCATCTCCTACTAAGACTGTTTCTACTTGGCTCAGTTGTGCCAATCTCTGCACTGAAGCAACGGCTGCTTGACGATTCTGAAGCTTTTCATCTGGCAATATCGTTAACGTACCCGCTTTATGGGCCCGCACTAAATCTCCTGTGATTAAGGTCGTTTCCTCCAGCAAAAATGCTAGTTCACCAGGAGTTTTAGAACCTTGAAGTTCAATCGCCTTGAGTCCAGGGGCTAACTCTTCACCATCACTCAGCCAGCGATCGCAATGTATGGGGAAGGTGTCTTTTTCTGCTGCTGGCCCTGCTATTTTGGCATAGGTTTGATTGGCAATTTCTGGAGTTGCCCTGATATGATCAGAGTTAGTCAGTACAATCCAAACTACACCACCGAGGGATTGTAAGTGATTCCAGTCATGATTTGATAGGGCTACTGGATCAATTAGTATATTGCCATCTGAACGAACCCAGGCAATCCCATTGAAATCAATATTTCTGGCTGGATTGAAAGTAGACCAGCTATAGAGATCGGGACGGTGCAGAGATTTCATGATGATTCTGGGTCAATACCTTCAATAATTCAGTATCGGTAAATTCAGTAGATAAAGCAAGAGTTAAATCATTTTTTTCTTTCACCGCTATAAATTATTCTCCTCTGCTCCTCGCAATGAGCCTAGTTGCTGCCATGCAACTTTTATCATCAAACCCTGCAAGCATCTGGCGATCGCTTGCTTAAACTACAACTCAACTTCCAACCGACAAACTGATACCATTTTTTTCTGTTCTATTGGTCTGCTTCACTCCTTTTCAGCCAATTTCAACATCTCAAATTTACTACACCTAAAAACAGAGGCATGAGAGCCAAGCTACTTCATTCCTCTGTTGAGAACCCTATGCGTAAATAGTCAGTAATATTAGTTCATAAATTATCCCTTAGATGAAGTTTTTAAGCACTTTACTTTGGTAATTTGTTAAAGAAATATGACATTAATTACTCTCCAGAGTTAACTTTTAATATTGATCTCCGCTTGAGTGGTTTACTAATTTAACAAACACCGTCTTGCTATGGGAGATTACAAACCTTTATGTACAATGATTTTTCAATCAATAACGCTACAAATGTCACTAATATATGTGGAATTAATTCAAATTTCCGGTAAATTTATCGGGATAGTTACCTTATAAATTCCTCCATAAAAACCCCATTGACTCTCAAAAAAGATAGGACTAATGTGATGATTAGCCCTACCAAGGGTACACGATAAGCATCAAAAGTTAGGAGGAATTTCCTATGATGATGATGATGGCTGAATCCATGACAACTGAAATGCAAACTTGCATGGATGCTTGCATGGAATGCCACAAAATGTGCATGGAAACCATGACCCACTGCATGTCTATGTCTAAAGGCGGCAAGCAGATGGACATGAGCATGATGAGCATGATGCGCGACTGCGCTGAAATGTGCATGATGTGCATGAACATGATGATGGGTGGTTCTGAGTTCATGGGACGCACTTGTATGCTCTGCGCTGAAATGTGCGATCGCTGTGCTATGGTTTGCGAAAAGATGAGCGATGACCACAAAATGATGGAATGTGCCGCAGCCTGCCGCAAGTGTGCAGAGGCTTGCAAAATGATGCACATGATGCCTGCTTAATTTCATTATCTAGCAGAATATTCTCTGCAACCTAATATTCAAGCGCTCAGGCTCACAGAGTCTGGGCGCTTGAAGTATATTTATAGGGACTGGGGACTGGGGGAGCAGGGGAGCAGAGGAGCAGAGGAGACTTTCTGACTCAGAACTCAACACTTCATTACTCAGGACTCAGGACTCAGCGCTCTCTTAAGGCAGATGAAGCACCTTAAATCACGTTCTCAAGACTTGCGGAGTTTGTTTGAGAACAATATCACGATTGAATATGTAGCAGAACCCCTCAAAGCTGTGTCAGCTGAAGCAGAGGTACTAGAGGTGCTGCATTGGATGCAAGCACAGGATTTTGATGTTGTGGGTGTTGAGTCGGGGGATACTATCAGCGGTTATGTAGAACGCTCCAGCTTAATGAAAGCGCAATCTGGCAAATGCAGTGATTATCAACGAGTGTTTCATCCCAAAGAACTCATCGCCATTTCCACCCCACTCATGAAATTGCTACCCATTTTGCAACAAACTCCGCGCTTATTTGTCCTTGACTGCAATCAGGTAAGTGGCATTATTACCTGTGGGGATTTGCAAAAAGCACCTGCGCGAATGCTGCTGTTTGGCTTGGTAACTTTGCTAGAGATGAATTTGCTGCGATTGGTGCGGCTTTACTATCCTCAAGATTCTTGGCAAAAAGTCCTGAAACCTGAGCGTTTACAAGTTGCTCAACGGTTATGGCGAGAAAGTCAAGAAAGAAACGAAGCCACAGATTTGTTAGATTATCTTCAATTTTGCGATAAGCGAGAGCTAGTTTTAAATGAACCAGAACTTCTCCAGCAACTGGGGCTAAAGTCGAAGCGGTTTGGAGAACGTTTCCTCAAGTCTGCTGAACAGTTGCGAAATCGATTGGCTCACGCCCAAAATTTAGTTAGCAGTTCCTCTTGGACAGAGTTAATTGCTTTAGCAGAAGCGATGGAAACACTTTTAATTCGTTGTGAAGAAATTGAGTGATATTATAACGACTGGAAGATTTTAAAATTCAAGCTGATGGCGCAGAAGAATCTGTCAGATTGTCTGGTATGTCATTTCTGTTCTAATGGGCATAAACAAGAATTGATATAAAATTTATTAACTGATTTATATCTGATTTTTTGAATAAACGTAGGGGAGCCAGTACACCCTTACCGCTTCCCCGACTTGTAGACACCCGCAACGCTGTCTCACCTTGTCCCTTTGTCCCCAATTCCCAGTCCCCTATCCTCCTCAACCCCCCACATGAACGCCAGGACGCCTGTGGGGATTCTTTTCAGCTCGACGCAGCACTTCACGGGTGACTACAGCAATATCACCCTCACCAAATAAGATAAAACGCAGTAAGTATTGTATGGGGTTTCCTTCGGCCCAGCCAAAGTAAGCATGGGGAATTTTACCTGTTTGGTCACGTATATGCAGAAGTAAAGCGGCGATCGCATTAGGTACTGCTGCACTCTCAGCACGTAAAATGCGGTAATCACCAACTTGCACGCCTTTTACTTTGATGATATCTGCAAATTCCGATGCGTCGGATATGATAATTTCTAGAAAAAGGATTGGATCATTGGCTGGGATATGGTTATCCTCACGTACCTCTTTCTCTTTTAAAAAATATTCTTCGACATCGCCTGCATTGAGCCGATTAGCAATCAATCGTATTGCTCCCTGGCTCTGTTCGGCAAGGAATTGGCGGGCATTATCGTCAATTTCGATCCGCTCTACTCGCAGTTCTGTTGAACGCCAAACACGAGAAATCAGCGAGGTGATAATGATAGTACCAATGAAGAACCCAGCGATTCTAATACCTTCTGGTCTTTCGATGATATTAACGATAGTGGTATATACAAATACCAAGGTGATGATAGCAAAAACAACAGTTCCCGGCTTCGACCTCTGACGGTGGACTGATAAAGTTACAGCAAAGGCTGCTGAAGTGATCAACACAAGCACACCAGTTGCGTAAGCCCCGCCCTGGGCTTCCACATTTGCCCGAAAGATAATTGTGACGACAAAGGCGATCGCTGTATAGACTAATACTAAAGGTCGTGATGCTCGTGCCCAATCTGGAGCCATGCCATAGCGTGGCAGGTAGCGAGGCACGATATTGAGCAGTCCTGCCATTGCAGATGCACCTGCAAACCACAGAATAGAAATAGTGCTGAGATCGTAAACTGTGCCAAAGCCATCGCCGAGATACAGATGTGTTAGGTAAGCAAGGGCACGTCCGTTAGCTTTACCTCCTTCGGCAAATTCTGCGGCTGGAATTAGGAGAGTAGTTATCAAGCTGCTGGTGAGCAAAAAGAAGCTCATAATCACAGCAGCAATAGTCAGCAACTTGCGCGTATTGCGAATTCTTCCTCTGGGGTAATCAGGGGTGTCGCTGTTGCTACCTTGAACAAGTGGCATCACAGTTACGCCAGTCTCAAAGCCGGACAACCCCAGTGCTAGCCTGGGGAATAACAACATAGCTGCACCGATCATCAGCAAAGGATTAGAATGGCGTGCGAAAAGTGCAGTCTGCCAGTTAGCGATCGCTTCTGGGTGAGTTACGATCTGATACAGACCAACGCTAATGACAATCAAGTTTGCTAGCAGATAAACTGCCACCAGAAATACTGCAATACTGATTGCTTCTTTAAAGCCTCTCAGAAAAACTGCACCTAGTAATGCGACTAATATAAGAGTGATAACGATCGCTTGACCGTGAAGTAGATGTGGAGTCAGCGGATTTTCGATGATATGGGCTGTAGCATCAGCAGCCGAGAGGGTAATAGTGATAATAAAGTCCGTTGCTACAAAGCCGAGTAAGCACAGTACAAGTAATTTGCCTTGCCACCAAGAAAGCAAGTGTTCAAGCATGGCAATAGACCCTTCACCATGAGGACTTTTGGCAGCAATGCGCCGATAAATTGGCAATGCGCCAAAGAGCGTCAGCAAAACTAGAATCAGGGTAGCCACAGGAGAAAGAGCGCCTGCTGCTAATGCTGCAAGACCAGGTTGATAGCCAAGGGTCGAGAAATAATCTACACCAGTCAGGCACATTACCTGCCACCAGGGATGCTGGCGGTGTGTTTCTTCCTTGGGGTAAGGCCCTTGCTTCTGTTGTCTGTTTTCTTCCAGCAACCAGCGCATGAACCGTTTGCTGAGGCGTTTTCTGGAAACGATTGATTTAGGCATCAAATACGCTTGTGTTGCAAAACTTGGCTTTGTGGTCTATTCAGCTTTTGAAGCTAACATTTATTTTAAGTTGAACATACTATTTGAGTTACCTGAACCGTATTGATTCATAGAGAACTTTAAGACATTTGTAACCAACGTCTTAAGGTTTCTTATTAAGACTACCTCATCCATAGAGAACCTTAAAACATTTGTAACCAACGGCTTAAGGTTTCTTATTAACGCTACCTCATCCATAGAGAACCTTAAAACATTTGTAACCAACGGGTTAAGGTTTCTTATTAACGCTACCTCATCCATAGAGAACCTTAAAACATTTGTGACCAACGGGTTAAGGTTTCTTATTAACGCTACCTCATTCATAGAGAACCTTAAGGCATTTGTGACCAACCGATTAAGGTTCTGGCGTAAAGGTTATATCGTTGATAACGGGAGAGTAGGCGTAGGCATTACATAGTTTGCCTTGACAGGCTTGGTTTGTATAATCTCAACCTTCCAGCCTGAAGAATAATCTGCCATCTCATAACTAACACTCTTCACTTTAGTCAACATCAACTCATCTCGTTGATGCCAAACTGCAAATATTTTTTCCCTACCATCATTGAAGCTTTCTGTGTCGATTTGATACGCTTCATTTATCCGCTTTAGCTTTAAACCCAATAAACTTAAGATTCGGCTAAGTATTTTAATTGCCGAAATGCCTTCTACTTCGCTTCCCAGATTAATACCAAGTACCCGTTTAATATGTTTACTATTTTGAAAAGCTAAATTTTTCAGTAATCGCAAATCTGGATCATTTTCAGTAAATTCTCGTTCTGCTTCGATAAACTCTAACATTCCTAAAGCTTTCATTGCCTCTACTTTTAGGGTATAAGTTTTTAAATCTGGTAGAAAAACTTGACCATCACCCCAAAACAATTGCTGATGCCATTCTTGCTGATCGCGGATATGAAAATACTCGCTTTCGTGGGTTAAATAATAATGAGTTAGCAATTGACCGTAATATCCTTTATCATCCTGCAATTTCAACAAAGGAGTAACTTCTATGCCATACCTTTGTCTGAGGATGTATTTTTGAATTTCGTGACGTTCTTCAGTAGTGTGAGAATGCTTGGCTAATAGCTGCTCATACTCTACGTAATCAATATCCCTAGCATTGGCAACAGCCGCCGCCGCTACTAATTGATTTTGCTGCTTAATGTCTTTAATTTTACGTTTAATCTCTTTAGCTTTTTGGCGATTGTCTGACCAATCTTTTTGGACTTTGACAATTTCTAATATTAACCTTCTGCGGGTTGCTGAATCATGAGGATCGGTTGCCAAAAATGCTAGGCGCAAATCTCGAATAATGTTATTGTGAACAGCATTGCTTCGTGCCCAAATTTGATGCCCATCGGCAATTAAACCATCTTGTAGTGATTGCCGATAAAGGCGAATAGAAGCATTTACCCTAGCAGACAACTTCGCCCATGTTCGTAAATGTATAGGGTCATAAACTAAAGGTAAATCAACATCTATTTTATGCAATGGGCTGAGTAAAGCTAAATTATCTTTTTGATTTTCTTGATACCAATAAGATAACAAGCGATAATTAGTGCTACCGCTACCAATTAAACCAATACCTCGTTTCGCACACCAAACAACACGCGGCACATCATCTCTGACTCTAGCTAATGCTTGCCGCGCTTCTGAGTCAGGAATTACTCCTTGAAAGATGCCATATACTCGGTCGAAATGTTGGACATCAATACTAATTCCTGTACCAATACTAGGGGTGACAAATACAGTGTCATATTCAGGAATTTTTTGATTAATCGCTGCAACGAAATCAACTGCGGCGTGTCCGGGTGTATTTGTTGTTTGACTGCTGACAACTAGAGTTTTAGGAAATTGTCGCCGTAATTTCTCTAAACGTTCTTTCAAGTAAAGTTCTATTGTTTCACAACTATAACGTCCAGTACGACTATCGGTAGTGACATAACATTTACGTCCCGCAATTAAATCCAATTCCAATTGGTGAATTAGTGGTGTTGGATTAGGAGAATCATAAAAAGTCACATCCCAACCTCGCTGAGGTTGCCATTGATTTAAAACTATCCAAGGCGTTAATTTAATTCCAGCTAATCCTTGCAAATATTCTAGAGAAACATCTGATAAATCAGCATCTTGGGTAATTACTAATCCGCCAGTTGTCAAAACTGTGGAAACTAATTGCTGAAATACTTTTAAAATTTTGACGCGTTTTTGTTTACAAGTATTACTGTTGAGTAGATGCCATAACGACTGCTCTACTTCATCTAAAATTACTATCGCTCCTTGCCAATCTTCAGGGTTGAGTCTCCAAATAGAATCAACGCACAAGCCGAAGGATTTGGGGATTGGGGATTGGGCATCGGGCATTGGGGAGCCATTGCCGTGGGCGGGTTTCCCGACTTGAGGCAACTGGCGTGATTGGGCATTGGATAAAGAAGACAAGGAGCAAGAGTTAATCATGGTTCTTTCCCCTTGTCCCCTTGTCCCCTTGTCCCCTTGTCTCCCCTGTTCGCTTTCTCCATTGCCAATTCCCCATTTAATGCCAATCTTTTCACATAAAAACCGTCCTAATTGGATTCTGTGAGTAATTAATAAAACGGGTTGATTTCTATTTTTAGCTTGATTAACAACAGCTTTTAATCCTGTAGTTTTACCTGTACCTTTTGCTGATTTAACACCAACTAATCCAGAGGTGGGGAAAGGTATTTCTCCTAAGTAGGGACAGTTGACTGTGAGTGCAGGCGGAATAGTTAACTCGGTATGGGGTTTACTTTGAGCAAGGTAAACTTCTAAATCGACACTTTGGCGATAAACTTTCTCGAAGCTACTTGCACCTTTGGCGACGATAAACTCATCAACGCCTTTTTCTATTCCGGGAAGTTCGATGACTTTGACTGGACAGTTTTTTTCTTGGAATAAAAAACCAAGTTGAGAAATGGCATTATTGACTGCGGCGATTGTCTTGGGTTTAGTTTCAAAATCAAAGCAAATATAAAAGGTGCGTTTTTTAATCGTAAACATCCCTAAGTCAGGAATCAGCTGACGACGGGTAACTTTACCGAAGTCATCTTTAACCACTCGATAACCGCTAGTAATTCCGGGAATGGCGATCGCGGGGTATCCTTGGGTTAAGAGTGTGGCCGCTTTCTTCACACCCTCGCAGATAATCACAGATACGTTCTGTTCCATTACCCATTGCCAAAACCCTACAGCTTCGCCATTAGGGGCAATACTAATATTGTTTGGCATGGAAAGATTGTAACGCTGGGCGACTTGCTGCCAAACTTGTAGCGTCACCCGCAGACAAAACACTCGCGTTGGTGTGCTGGGGGGATGTTCATACTTGATCGACTTGCCATTTTGATTCAGTCGGGGTTGGTTTGGCTTAAAGCATCCCCATTCCATCATTTGCCAATCATTCAGGGGATCTAGTCCAGAACACCACCAACCGCCTTCTGTGATATGGGCGTAACGCTGTAACCACGCACTTTTCACCATTCCGGTATTGGTGCGGGGGAGTAGCTCAGAAATTAACAGATACTCATAAGCATTTATCCCTTGAAGCGACATAAAGTTGAGCTTCGCAATGTGTAAATTTATGCCGCTACTATTGACTAATTCCTCAAGGTGTTGGGGGTGTAAATAGTGTAGATGCATAGGGCGAGGCTCGGAGCGAGGACGATGGATTTAAAATTTACCATGCATCTGCCTGATTTTTATCATGGAAATCATGGAGTTTATCAGCCGCTTTTGATACTGTGCAGTGGGAGATACATCGGTAAAAGTTAAACTGAGTGATTTTGTCTTTTATATTGGTTCGGTAATAAGTTTGTATTGTGATATTTGTTCGCAATTAATTTTTGATTATCAGTAGATTCCTAATTAAGGAATGCGATCGCCCGTATAGCCTCGGCGGGCCCTGGCATGAGAAAAGCCTCACAAAGCTGCAAGCTGGTCTTTGTCCTCGGTTAGTGGTCGGTGTAGAAAGTAGCCTAACACTTGCTGTTTAAAGTTTCTATTCGTTGTAAAGTATTTATTCAACAATTAAAGGGTGTTTTTTATGCCTGATAATAATGAGGATTTAATTAGAGCTATTGAAGATTTAAACTCTACTGTCAGATCGGGATTTGTTCTCATATCTAATATTGTATTTTTAACTGCTTCATGTATTGCTGTTGCAACTTCAAATAGATCTCCATTTAATTTCTTTTCTCTTGGACTTATTTTTTTAATTATTAAGTTGATTGGTTGGTTTGCTTCTAAACGATAATACGTATTAAACAATAAACCCTCCTGTAGTAAACTAGAGGGTTATTTTGGGTATGAAGTAACTTAGAGCTACTAACTACTTATAAAACCTCATTAACTCGTTCAAATAGGACATCAGGATCTACAGGTTTATAGATAACACCATTAACTTGTGTATTAGTTAACTGCGGTTCAAATAATTCTTTATATGCAGTAACTAGTAAAATAGGTAAATTTTGTAAACATTTATCTTCTCTTATAACTTTAACTACTTCAAAACCGCTGATATCAGGCATCATAACATCTAGTAACAATAAATCTGGTTTTTTAAGTCTTATTTTATTAATTGCTTCGATTCCAGATGTGACGAACTCAACAGTATAGCCTTGAATTTCTAAAAATAATTGTAGAAGAATACAGTTGTCTATGACATCATCACAAATCAAAATATAGTTCATAAAAAATAAGATGTTATGCTTTTTTCTATTTCATAGTTATGTTATCCGATTGTCTTTAACCTTTAGAGCGATATGTATTACATTATTATTGACTATTTATTACTAAATAAATACGCCTTTAGGTGTAAGAAAAATATAAATAATTAATGTTTCAGTAGTTAAAGTTAGTAATTAAATTCAAATAATCGTTCGTCTTTCGCCCAACGAGTTGCTAACAATAGCGATGAATGAAAGTGCAGACGCTTCCCCTGTGCGGTCTTCAGCAGAACGCCAAAGCTTTAGTGACTCTTTATACTTAGTAAGACAATAATTCCCTGGCGATCGCTGTATTGCCATTCAATTGCGGTTTTATCTGCTTTCCAGCTAATTGCGGCACTGGCACTTCTGGCGCACTTAGCCGTCCCAATGCAGAAGCTAGCCACTCACTGCATTACAAGAAAGCGATTGAGATAAACCTTATGGTTACACCCTGACGGACAATAGTGATTGAGCGCTGTCCGCTGGGAGAAACATATTCTGTCATCAGATCGGGACTTATGAATCCAGCTAAGATTCCTAGTAAAAAACCCATCAGGTAAAGCCACAAAAACAGCAAACTAAAAAAGTGTAGTAAACAAATCAGCCTTTGCCAGCATTGGGACAAGGATGTAGTTGGCAATTTCTTGATCGCCCACCAAGAAATTACCAATGTCAGCAACCCCAGGCAAGGCAAGAATAATACACTCCAGAAGCCGCGCAGGGTGTAGGTAGCTTCAGCAGGTAGTAGTCTCAACAACAGCCAGAAAGCCAGGTTTAACAGTAGTGAAACAATCCACAAGCTGAAGTGTGGTGATTGAGAGCGATCGCCTTTTAAGTGATGGCGCATTTCTCACAGTACGATGATGAAACTATCTCGTCGATGAAAATCAGCTTCAGCACCGCGATGAGTCAATGCCCAATAACTCAGCTCACCGCCTTGATTTTTGATGACAGTGGTAATGGCAACTTCTAGGGTTTGTTGTGCGGGAACAATTTTATTTAAATCCACATCCACAGCCAGTTTTAAACTGTCCGATAGATGCTGGACGCTAAATGGAAGTATGGTAAAGCCTGCTTCCTCTTGCATTCCTTGACGATAACCATCAAAGCGATAGACATTCCAGTGTCCGGCGGGGGAGAGATTAAATTCCCAATAACGTTGAGAATCCTTGATGCCAAGAAAGAACTCAAAGCAGGTATCTTGCCATAGTTCGTGCTTTCGTGCTGGTATTTCTGAGGGTGAAGCGATCGCAACTTCTTTGATGTCACCCAGCAGCGTGTAATGAACCGCAAGTTTATTCACATCTGTGATGATATTACCTGTGATTTTCACATCAGGTAATTGCTCAGTAGAGGAGAATGGTTGCAAGGAAAAAGTCTTTTCGTTCATTTCATATCCCGAATGATGGCGCGAATTGTTTTTTCTTGGGATTCAATGCTTTCGGTAAGCTTAAATTGAACTAACGCCCTAGCAAGGTTGTGTTCTGGGTACTTGACTTTGAAGTAAACATTACCTGCTAAATAGTCAGCAAAAAATCTCAATCCCAACTCAAACGCAATTAAACGGATAGCGTCGTACATATAAATATAGTCATTCTCGGTAAGAAATTCCTTTGCTACCGAGAGATAGCCTTGGAGAATTCCTTGGCAAAGTTCAGTATCGAAATGAACACTTTCCCACTGCTCAGTTTCTTCGCCGACGGGATTACAACCCGATCGCAAACAGTCGCCAATGTCGTAATGTACTAAACCAGGTTTAACAGTGTCGAGGTCGATTACACTCACTGCTTGCTGGGTGGCAGTATCAAACATAACATTATTAATTTTGGGGTCGCCGTGCATCAGGCGTAGGGGCAATCTACCTGTAACTTTGGCATTTTCCAGGATGTGTGCAAATATTTTGCGATCGCTAACAAACTGTAAGCAATAATTGACTTCCGGGGATTTCTGTACATGAGTTTTCGCCGAAACTTCCTCATAATACTGAAGGTAGCGCGGCGTAATGTGGAACCCTTCCAAAGTATCAGCGAGTTTTTCTGGCGGTAAATCGCTGATCAGATTGTGGAACATACCCAGAGCATAGCCGATTTCTTTGGCGTATTCCTGATTCTGCATCGTGTCGAAGGATTGCGAACCTTGAATAAAGCTAATTGCCCGCCAGAACGAACCATTTGCATCCCTCCAGTGGTCTTGAATATCCTTGGTTAACAGTACGCGGGGTACTTCCCAACGACGGTTGAGGGGAGTATGTTGTAACCGTTTGCGAACATGCTCTGTATATATACACATATTCTGCATAATCAGTTGAGGCTGACGGAACACCTGCGTATTAATGCGTTGCAGAACAAAATACTGTTCCCTCGGAGAATCTAAAGTAACTAGAAAGGTGTCATTAATATTGCCACTACCAAATGCTTTAACACTGATAACCTTACCTTGAAGCGTGAATTGCTCGGCAATAGTAATTAGATTATCCGTACCCTGTGTTTTGATATTCTCTGTCGTTTTCATAATTTGACCTATACTACTCCCCACGTAATTGCCCGAAAGCGATAGGGGATATCGTAGCTTAAGTTTTAACATTAGGTCTGTGTAAAAGTGTTGCGAATGTGGTGAGCAAGCAACATCTCGTACCAATTCAAAATTCGCTCATTAAGAAAGCCTGATTTCATCTGGGTTTCCAGGTTTGTATGTATCACATTCTTTTTTCAAATTCGCATCACGATGTAGCCAAGGATTTCTTGCACACGTTACTGATTTAAAATCAAGTTAAACAGCGTGTGAGGATCACTGATTGTGTACGATCCCATCGTTTATCTTGTTGATGAAAATCAGAGTGAGCAATAATTACTTTAGGATAATATTTAAAAACAACATCAATCGGAATAGCTCCACCGCCCAAATCCGAGTTGCGGTTACGAGTAAATTTTATTACGCCGCAAACTTTACCAGTACGCTGGTTCAAGAGAGGAGAACCACTTAAGCCAGGTCTTACTTGTCCTCCCTTGAGCTTAATGATAGGAGTTAAGCTACCAATCATACCTTCACATTCAAGAGTTACAGGCTCACCTTCTGGAAAACCTACTCTAATATCTCTACAATTAATTATTCATCTAACCTCAGGAAAAATCTTGCTTAAGTTTAATAAGACATCTTCAAATCTAGGAATCACAACTGACTGATTCGGTAAATAAATCTGCTTGCTAAGGTAGTTAAATTCACCTTGAGCATTTTGATAAGGCTGGCTGTAAGCTTCTAATTGATGAGCAATCAAGTTGACAATCCAATAATCATAAATTCCGGCTTCTGCGTAAATTTTTAGTTTGGTGGTTTGATCGTAATTTAAGGTTGTGTCCGAAATTTCGATAACCAAAAAGATATCTTCGGGATAGGGATGATGCGCTAGATAATCTTCATCTTTTCCACGTGCAATGACGACATCCGGCTCAGGCTCACTTTGATTGGGTAGGGTAATAGGATCTTGTCCACGAATGACTGCGCTTTCACGAAGTAGCTTTGAAGAAGAATCGCTTAAGAGCCGATCCAGTTGGCGGCACAAGATAGAACCGCAGACTGTATGAAGTGTTCCTTTTGCCACCATTTGAATTAGTTCTCCCCTAATTAATTCAATGCGATCGCCCTCTTGCAAAAATCCGAGTTCAATCAACCGATGATATTCATCAATGGTGAATCGCTTAGGTGTCACAACATTCATAGGATGTCCATCTAATAAGACTGATTCCATTTGTACCCTATCAAAAATTAAATTACTTTACACTCAATGCTTCAAACTGTTGCCAACACAGATACAGCGCACGCGGTACATGAAAACATCCTTTCCATTTGCCGCCTTTGAGATTTAGCAAAACTCCCCCGCGACGATTGAGGTAGCCAAACCACTCACCATATTCTGGATCAGCAAAGTGTTTCCAGGCGTAATCGTGCATTTTTTGATACCATTCCCAACACGCCTCACGTCCCGTTAGACGATAACCCATTGCTAATGCAACCAAAGTTTCTAAGTGAACCCACCACAGTTTTTGATCCCATTCCAACTGTTGGGGAGGATGACCTTCTGCATCCATGAAATAATACAATCCGCCGTATTCATTATCCCAAGCAAAATTCAGGATATTTAGCACCACATCAACAGCTTGTTTAATGATTTTCGTATCGTTGCGACGGCGGGCTATATCCATAATGAACCACATCGCTTCGATACCATGGCCTGGGTTAATTAAACGTCCTTCAAAACTATTAATGTGGGAACCGTCGGGAGCAACATTTTCGTACATCAGCCCCCGTTCCTGGTCGAGAAAATCACTCATCACTTCCTGAACTGTTGCATTCAAAACTTCTTCCAAAGTTTCGCTAGATAGCAACCATTCCATTTCTAGAGTCAGGTTGGCTAAAATCATCGGTACAGCCAAAGATTTCATCGGTCGTGTACCTGGATATGACTTAGTATATTTGCCTTTTGGGTTATCCTTGCGGCGCAAAACGTTGTTGTAAGCTTGCATAGCCACATCCCTAGCCCAATCTTCACCACCGGCGAGGGCGTATTGGCTAAAAGCCATCGCTGCAAAGCAATCAGAAAAGATATTGTAAGGCTGAATCAGTGGCTCACCTTCACGAGTTAGGCTAAAGTACCAGTTTCCATCGCCATCTCTGCCATGTTGGGAGAGAAAATTAGCACCATTGGTAGCAATTTTCAGCCAATTGTCGCGTTTCTCTAGCTGGTTGCAAAGCATGGAAAATGTCCACACTTGGCGGTTTTGCAGCCAGATAAATTTGTCTGTGTCATACACTTTACCCTGGCGATCGAGGCAGGTGAAATACCCTCCTTGTTCCCAATCAATCGAGTGTTTTTCCCAAAAGGGGAGTACATCGTTGAGAAGCGCGTTTTTGTATAGTTCAGCTAGTTCTTTGAAGTCCTGTCTCATAAATGTCCCCACCTTTGTGCCAAAACAACAGCGTCAATTATCGCCTTGCTGTGAATAGACTACAAGTGCTACGGACTGCTTTCACTCTGGCTTATCCAAAATGGCATCATAGCCTATGGCGATAGTGAGAGATCATGCTAAAAACCTAAGTATGTAAGTTGTAATGTTATAAAATTATAAAATATTCAACTATCTTAGAGGTTAATATATATATTTTAGGCGAAAATATGCTCATTAAACACCTCTGCTCTTACCACTCTCCCCTTTCTATTAGTAGTTCCTGCGTACATATATGAATAATATTTTCCATACTTATTATCAGGCTTGCTTCTATTCTCTAATAGCAGTAATTCCAGATTTTTTAGACGTTCAGCAATATTTTCTGGTATCTGATTTATGTGCTTTGCTAACTCCACAACAAGTGTAAAGAAATTAGACTTTCTAAACCAAATTGAATCAGACGGTAAAGCCATGTCACTAATTGTAGCAAAAGTCTTTATGAGCAGAGCCTTCATATGATCCTTATTGGGGTATTCATCATTGTATTGAGCGATATAATTTTCAACTTCTTTATCTTGAGGAAAGTATCCACCATTTTCAATAGTTGCCATTACTAATAATATAAAATATAAATCAGCCATTCTAGTAAACTCAGATTCATGAAAAACCCCGTATTCTTGTAAAGAAATATTTTCTAGAATACTTTTGCCCGTTTTGATGAAATAGCCGCTATATATAGCATTATGTATTTCTATATCGTCTAGTTTAAACTCTGTCAAATTAATTCTGCGAAAGATTTCTCTGATAGTTTCTTCTGATACTTTGCCTATATCTCTTACAACAATTTGATATGAAAGAAACTCTTCTCTTTTTTCTTCTGTTAAATCTTCAAACTTAGGGATTTTACTTAAAGGCTTATCGTTATCATACTCATGATCAATATATCGTTTTATTGTAGTTAGTCTTTGTTGCCCATCAATAACGTGCTGTGTTGTACGCAGCTTTTTAGTATCAATATCACCTTGGCAAACATAAATTTCAGGGAAAGGATATCCTTTTAAAATAGTATCTATAAATTCCTCTTGGTGGTCATGAGTCCACACAAACTTTCGCTGAAAGTCAGGCCTCAATATAAATTTTCCTCCTTCAATATTCTGGTAGATATCAGCAATAGTAGGATTAGTCACTGATGGTTTAATTTGATTCGCCATGTTATACACCAATTTCTAAAGATTTTTTAAGGTCTCTAAAACCACTTACTGTATACATCTCAAAATGTTGGTAAGTTTTGAATATACCAGCAGTTACTTTATAGTCACCAACTTCTGATTTTCCGTAAGAAATAGATTTAAAAAAATCAAACCATTCATCCTTTAACTCGTTAACCTTAAATGAAATTGGAAGCTTGTCAGGTCTAATCCATCCAATTGCTGTGTATTCAAGAAAAGAATGATACATTTTCAACTCATCGTATGTGACTTTTCTTCTTGCTCTTCTTAGTTCCATCTGATAAATGCAAATAATATCAATAATTCTGTCATATAAATTTTGCGATACTATCGCAACATCAATGTCGGAGTCATAATCAAAAATTTTTCTCTTACGTGGACTAAATCCCAATTTTGCGGAGCCTGTTATGAAAACTTCATGAAAAGCGATATCAAATTTTTCAGATATCCTCTTTCTAAATTCGTAGTATTTATCTTCTTGTCCCTCAAAGATGTAGGGAGTGCCATGTAAAACTTTTTTCCTGCATAGATCTATCACAGCAGCATCATCTTTAATCTCTTGTAGAGATGATATGAATTCATTTACATCCACAGCTATTTTTTTCTCAAAAATGTATATCAAAATTTTAGATATTAGCTGTATACAATAACACAGCTAATAACAAAAAAGTGAGTAACAGAGCATAAATATTAATTTTTACTATTAAGTTTTATGAACTAAACTCTACACGCCCTAACAGCTTCCTCGCAGCATAAGCACTTCAGTTGTGATATGTTCGATGCCGCGATCGCCTGCAAGTTTCTTGATGTTGCACATCACTTAGCAAAGATTATTTATTCTATAAATGAATGTAAATTATTAGAATCTGCCTTTCCAATTGAGAAATATATGAAGTGAGCACTCAACTTTAGGAAAAGGAGAAATGATGGTATTAACTTCGGTAATTCCAGGTTATGACTTAACAGAAGTTTATCATTCAGATTCCCATATTTGGAAATTAAGTAACTGTATCGGTAATTTGTGTTTCTTGAAAGATGTAATGCTAGGCTACACTTAGCAAGATTGAGAGTCTAAGTATGAATGCCCTAATTCTTAACCTACACCCTACCATCGAGCTAACAGATGAGCAGTTCTTCCAAATCTGTCAAAATAATCGAGATTTGCGTCTTGAGTTGACGGCTGAGGGAGAACTAATTATTATGCCACCAACAGGATGGGAAAGTGGAAATCGGAATAGCCGACTGACGCAGCGCTTAGGTAATTGGGCTGATGCTGATGGTACAGGGCTAACTTTTGACTCTTCAACAGGTTTCAAACTCCCTAATGGTGCGAATCGATCGCCTGATGCATCTTGGGTAAACCGGGAACGATTAACGGCGTTGAACCCAGATCCAGCTAAATTTTTACCGATGGCTCCGGATTTTGTGGCAGAATTACGTTCGGCTACAGACAGCCTAGAGATACTGCAACGCAAAATGCAGGAGTATATTGCCAATGGTGTGCGTTTAGGTTGGCTGATTGACCCCCAAAACCAACGGGTAGAAATTTATCGTATAGGACGAGAAGTTGAGGTTTTACAATCCCCTACTAGCTTGTCAGGAGAGGATGTACTACCAGGGTTTGTGCTGGATTTAGCGCAGATTTTGAGTTAATAACAGTAAGAAGCAAAAGCATCTTATGTAGATACCTTTGTATTGGAAAATATAGCAACTCTAAATTATTAGTAAAAAGTTAATTCTTACTTCTTGCTTGGATAATTCAGTGCTTTGGAAAATGCGATTTTTTAAAATATATAAAAATGCAATATTTTTGGTATTTATTATATTACTATATTTTATTTTAGTAATTCTTATTTTCTTCAACATAAATTCGTCAATACAAGAATAAAGGCATAGTAAAATTGTAAATACAAAAAACAACATTATAGTCCATGAAATTGCTAAATCGAAGCCACTCTCAGAAGTCAATGCTTTCAAAAACCATGATATAGGTGATGAGAAAAATGGAAAAATAACTTGAAATAGACCGAGCAATAAATTCTAAATAATTTGAATTACTAAAGAAATAGTATTAAATAAAAAATATAAATAAAGTAATAATATTAAAATTACAACTAATTGAATCATATTTTTACTAAAAAATTATAATAAATAATTACCTCTCGGTTTTAACATTATAAAAATAGGGAGTCAAGATTGCTCTTAGCTCCCTAATAAATTTTATTTACTTGCTGAAAAACTAAGCGCCAACAGCTTCCTTAGCAGCGTACAACACTTCAGCGTTGATTTCCTTAAAGCCGCGATCGCGAGCAAATTTCTCGGTGTTGCGCTTGACTTTACCGCGAACAAATCCCGGAATTTTGTTCAATTCTGCTTGTCCATCTTTTGTCCAACTGAGGTCAGAATCAGCAGAAATTCCTTTGGTAATTACTTCTTTGGTATCGTGTCCACCGAAGATTTCTAAGAGGTGATCTTCCATTCCTAAAGTGAAGGAATTGTAGATTAAATCTGTAATCTGATTTGTACCTTCGTAACCCAAGAATGGTTTGTAACCAATGGGGAAGTTTTGCACATGGATGGGTGCAGCAATAACACCGCAGGGAATATCCAAGCGCTTACCAACGTGGCGTTCCATTTGCGTACCGAAGATGGCTGAAGGTTCGACGCGGGCGATCGCATCCCCAATTGCACCATGATCGTCGGTGATTAATACTTCATCGCAATACTCGCTCACTTGTTCGCGGAACCAGTCTGCATCATATTTGCAGTAAGTCCCAGCCCAAACAACGTGAATACCCATTTCCCGTGACAGAATTTTGGTGAGTGCGGCGGCGTGGGTGTTGTCACCAAACACCACAGCTTTCTTACCTGTCAAGTTCTGACAGTCAATAGAACGGGAGAACCAAGCAGCTTGAGATACATACAATGTTTGCTCGTTGATGAAGTCTTCGTAGTCAACATCAGCACCTTGGGCGTTAATTACCTGCTGAATCTTGCGGATACAACGGGCAGTTTCCACCACACCCATCGGGGTGATATCTACAATAGGAGTGCCAAATTCTGCTTCTAGGTAACGAGCTGTCTGTAAGCCGAGTTCGCGGTAAGGTACTAGGTTAAACCAAGCTTGCGGCATCTTCTTCAAATCGTTAACAGAAGCGCCTTCAGGAATGACGGTATTTACCTCAATTCCTAACTCACCCATCAACTTTTTCAGTTCGGTGCAGTCGTGCTGGTTGTGGAACCCAAGGGTAGAAATACCGATGATGTTGACGGAGGGTTTTGCAGTTTTGCCTTCTGGGAGTTCGCCTTTTTTACGGGCTTTCTCAATGTAAAATTGCACGATTTGATGCAGGGTGCGATCAGCTGCTTGCAGTTCGTTGTAGCGGTAGTGGTTGACATCCGCCAGCATTACGTCACCTTTAGCTTCTAGTTGCGCCCGTTCTACAAAGTTGTGCAAATCTTCTTGCAGAATACTAGAAGTACAGGTGGGAGTTAAAACAATCAAATCCGGGTGTTCCTCGGCATCTTTGCGGGTGATATTGTCTACCACCTTTTCTTGGGAACCACGTGCTAAAACGTTGCGATCGACAACACTGGTTGTTACCGGAGTGAAGTTCCTTTCCCTTGATAGCATCGAGCGCATGACGTTAAAGTAGTCATCGCCAAGTGGGGCGTGCATGATGGCATGGACATTCTTAAAAGAACTGGCGATTCGCAGTGTACCTATGTGGGCAGGCCCTGCATACATCCAGTAAGCCAATTTCATGACTGTGTTCTCCCTTTTAATCTGAAATAATACGCAGTCCAATATGAGTGGACTATGATTGCTGAATTTCTAATCGTTGTCTGATTCTCTCAAAACTTGTAGTCCTTATAAAATGGGGAAATTGTTAAGTTTCTAGTCGGGTGCGATCGCTCAAACCTTTTGACCATCTGGGATCTAGCGCTTAATTAAACAACATTAATGTTGTTTAAGTGACATAAATCTTTATTTTCAGCAAAATTTACTCAAAGAAGTCGGGGATCTGGAAACCGCAAATTTTGATATCAAAGAATTAGCTGAATCACCAGATCGCCCAGGTCTTAACCGTGTCAGGTCTCTTAGCGCCTCTAGCCTATAATTAAAAAACTCAACGCCCGTGAGATAAAGACTATGCTGTCAAACAATCTCAAAAATGCGTTACCAAGCACAGACGAGTTGCCTTGTAGTGACGATACGCCCGTGGATAACGAGGAGCAAAATCTGTTGCCCAATATTCTCCTGTTTTTACTTAACTCGATCTGGGCTACACGGATGGATTGGTACTTTGGGGTAGATATGGGAGTGTATCATACTACAGGTATAAATCCCAGAGTGCCAGTAGTGCCAGATGCGTTTTTGAGTGTGGGAGTAGAACGGAAAAAAGGTGGTAAATCACGCAAAAGTTACGCAGTTTGGGAAGAAAACGGCGTAGTTCCCATCTTCACATTAGAAATGGTATCGCACACACCAGGGGGTGAATACAATGAAAAGATGGACATTTACACCAAACTGGGCGTGTTGTACTATGTGATTTATAATCCAGAATTTTGGCGACGCGACCAACATCAACCGTTTGAAGTGTACAAGTTGGTGGATGGTGAGTATCAATTGCAGATAGGTGAACCCTACTGGATGAACGAAATAGGTTTAGGGATTGGCAGATATCAGGGTATAGTTGCCGGCATTCCCCAAGAGTTATTGTCATGGTATGACAAACAGGGCGATCGCTATTTGACCCCAGAAGAACAAGCACAGCAAGAACGACTGCGTGCTGAACAAGAACGACAACGCGCTGAACAAGAACGACTACGTGCTGAACAATTAGCGCAGTATCTACGCTCGCTCGGCATTGACCCTGATAATCTACCTAGTGAGTAATGTTAAGCGATCGCTTCTTCAGACCATGCGATCACACTACTTAGAATAGTTTCTCAGAAAAGTTGGTGTAGGGGCGAGTGCCGATGTTATGGGGTTGGCACATATCTTTAATTGTGCTTCTACCATGATTTGTGCTATCCTGAACAAACTTTTGGTACACATGAACTATATTTAAGGAATCTGGTATATCTGTGCAGGATAAACCAATGCATCTAACTGTCCCAACGCTGACAATAATCCCAAAACCTTTTTTGAAATGGGCTGGCGGAAAAAGCCAGTTAATCGAGCAAATAAATAATTTTCTCCCCAATGAATTGTTAAAAGGCTCAATCAAAACTTACATAGAACCTTTTATAGGAGGTGGTGCATTATTCTTCTACATAGCACATAAATATGAGACTATTGAAGAATTATTTATTTTTGATATAAATATTGAATTAGTAATAGCATACAAGACAATTCAACAAAATGTAGATGATGTAATCAAACTGTTATCTCAAATTGAAATGAAATATTTGTCTTTTGATGAAACTGAAAGAAGCAAATATTTTTATCAAATTAGGACACATTTTAATGCTAGAAAAAAACACATTAATTTGCATAAATATGATTTTGAATGGGTAGAAAGAACTGCCCATATTATTTTTTTGAACAAAACTTGTTTTAATGGGCTTTTTCGGGTGAATTCTAAAGGTGATTTTAATGTTCCAGTAGGTAAATATAAAAAACCGTGTATTTGTGACCCAGAAAACTTAATAGCAGTTGCTAAAATTCTCCAAAAAACTCAAATTTATCACGGAGATTTTATTAGTTGTGAAAATTTTGTAACTAATCAAACATTAGTTTACTTTGATCCACCCTATAGACCAATTAGTAACACAGCTAATTTTACATCCTATTCCCAGCAGTCATTTAATGATTCCGACCAATTGAGGTTGCGAGATTTTTTTAAAAAACTAGACAATAAAGGCGCATTACTCATGCTAAGTAATTCCGACCCTAAAAATGAAAATATTAACGATAATTTTTTTGAAGATGCTTATGCTGGTTATCGCATAGAGAGGGTAAAAGCTACAAGGAATATAAACAGTAATGCATTAAAACGAAACTTAATAAATGAGTTATTAGTTATGAACTATTAGGCAGCAAGAAAGATTTATATAAATTTTAATTTTATTTTTAAAACATATTTAAATTGTAATAATAAAATGAGTTTTTCTAATATTTTCAAAATACGCTAACAGACCTTATAACTATCTAGAACTATTTTGTTTATTGGCAAATAAATTCCAGTTTACGCACTTTAGAATAAACTTTTAGATATATCGATTACACCTTAAATCTCACAATGCTTGCCAGTGGATTACTTGCTGAACTAATAACACAAAATTTATAAATAGCCTTCCTAATACCAAATTTTGCGGAATGCGTTACCAGGGTGAGTCTGGTAACGAGTAAAAAGTATTTAAGTTTTCCTGGGATTATTCACAGGTATTGACTCAGGCAAATTAATTGCAGGATTGCGGCTAAAGAAACCTCTGGGAACTAACTTAAACCCAACTCGGTGCGTTGGCATCACAGGCCAATCTTCTGGTCGTGGAATATGAGTAACGCCCATTGTGTACCACAGTACGATATCTTGATCAGTTAACTGCTCATCATCGGCAATATATTTAGGTAATCCTTGTCCTGGTTGAGTGCATGAGGTAGCGGAAATTCCAACCTTGCCAGCTAATTGCATTACCGTTGATTCGGAAACTGACACCTTGAGGTTGCAAAATCTTCAAAGCTTTGGGAGGTACAAGTAATTTACCCAGAGACTGCACATCATAGTTCCAGTTTTGCTTGGAGAAAGGAACTATGCCGTTGTCTACAAAACTGTCAAGTTTACCTGTGTTCAAATTGACGGTGGCAATCACACCCTCAATTGGACTGCCAAAGTAGTTCCAGCCTGCGCCTTTATAATAAGATAATGCTCGACAAAGACGCTTACCTGTAGCAGTTTCCTCATTACTTAAAATTCCTGCTGCCCAGCAATTAATTTTAACTTGATCAAAATCTCTAATTCCCCGTTTTTGCATTGCTGCTTGCCATTGGGAATTTGATTTGACTACCTGCGCGGCCAATTCATATTCTGGATTGATAATTGCAGGTTGGACATTGGGTATTTGTTTCCAAGAACTTAAGGTTTTCGTTTTTAAATCAACGACACCTTCATAGGTTTTATTTTGCGGCCGCTCATACAGTACCAAGAAAGCTTGTCGCTGATAAATTTTACCATTTATAAAATTTATGACTTCAGTTTTATCTGGCTCTTGCAAGGTAATTAAGGGAAACACAGCCATTTTACTCAGAGTTTTCTGTGTCTTAATTACCTCAACAGCTGTTCTAATTTCTGCGGATGTTAACGCAGTCAGAGCATGGGAAATAGAAGGCTGTTGAGCCGATAAAATTCCCATTAAACCTAGAGAGCCAGAAATGAAAATAACAATGGCAATAGCTAAACCAAAAAACCGTAGCCTCTTAATCATCCTTAACATATTTACAGCAATGTATAGTTATCTATTTCCAAGATTGTGATAGAAAACCGATAGATTAGAGGCTAACTTCAAAATAATTTGCTAACGGTATCAGCTATTACGCAGAAACTAAGCGTCGTAAAGATTCAGCACGGCGTTTGGCAGTAGTATTATTAGGAGCAAATTTTAGTGCTTCTTCGTAAGCTTGCAGTGCCTGTGCATTTAATTTTTTGCGCTCATAAGCATGACCAAGATTATTGAACGCTGTTACATAGTCAGGTTTATTCTTGAGGGCTTCTTTGTATTGACGAATTGCTAAATCATACTGCTCTTGGGCAAAGTAAGCATAACCCAGACCATTGTAAATAGGAGCGATCGCTTTTTCTCCCTCTTCTTCGGCAGCTTTTAGAGCTTTTTGAAACAGCGTAATTGCTTGGGAATACACCTTTTTTTCCGAATAAATACTAGCTAACTCGTAATATTCCTGAGCCGTACCTTTGTCTTTACTCAACTTGTTTCGCAGCCGTGACAGCGAACTTTCAAGCCTACGAGTTTTGAAAATTTGGCGGAAAACACTCACAACTGCAAATGTGAGCAGACCTACCATAATAGAGAGATAAACAACCGCTAGACTGTTATCCATTGTCTTGAAATAGGGAATTATAAAGAGTCTTCTTAATTATTATCAGTCGCAAAGGGGGCAGAGGGCTGAGGAGACAAGGGAACTAGGAGAGAAATTCTTATTCTTAACTCAGCACTGAATTAAGGTAAACCCCAATATTGAGCGCGTTGCTTTAGCCAACCTTCAGCTATGTAACTAGCGATCGCTTCATTTACCTGTCGTCTTAAATCATCGTACTGCAATCCCTTGGGCATAGCTACAGACAAGGGTTCTGTTGATAGCTTGATTGGTAGTAGCCGATATTGAGGATATTGTTGCACCCAACCACTCAGGACGCTAGCATCTGCGCCAAAGGCTACTATGGCATTGCTTTCTATTTGCTGTCGTGCTTCTTCATAGGAATTCACTCCTACTAACTCGGCATTTGGCACATAGTACCGGGCATCAGCAATTGTGCTGGAGTTATTCAGTACGGCGATTTTTCGTGTTGCCAAATCGCTCAACTGCCTCACTGAAGTATCTTTTACAACTAAAAAACTGCCATCATAGTAGTAAGGAACACTGAAGCTCACCAAGCGAGAACGTGATTTAGTGGCTGTTACCCTCGCAATGGCAAAATCAACTTTATGGTTTAAGACTACAGATAAGCGATCGCGGTTAGCTACTGGCTGCAACTTGACAGCATCTGGCTTACCTAACAAATCAACTGCCAAACGCTGTGCCAAGTCAATTTCCAAGCCTTGCAAATTACCATTGGCATCTCTAAATCCCAAGGGACGCAAGTTGTCTTTGACGGCAATAGTTAAATAGCCTCGCCGCTGAATTTCCGGCATTTGGGCGGCAGATGCAATTCGTCCCATCCCCAGGAAGGAAAAGCAGAAAATCAAAAATATGGTAGCGGATAATATCAGATGTAACCGAACAAAGGATAAAGGATAAAGGATAAAGGATGAAAAAAGGAATTGTTGCGAAATACGCATTGTGTGCAACGAGGTGTCCTTTTTCCAGCCCCCAGATTCATCTGTGGGATATACTTCAGCCTTCATACTTCATACTTCATCCTGGAGATGAGAATCTGTTACATCCGTTATTCATCCGTTAACACCTTTATCCCTTAGCTTGGCTGGCCAGTTCAGCGACTTTGCTAAAGCTAGCTGGATCGAGGACTGCCAATTGTGCCAACATTTTGCGATTGAGTTGGATATTGGCTTTTTTGAGGTTGCCGATCAGTTGGCTGTAACTCAAACCATGTTGCCGTGAAGCGGCGTTGATGCGGGTGATCCAGAGGCGACGGAAATCGCGCTTTTTCTTTTTGCGATCGCGGTAGGCACTCCGCAGTGCCTTCATCACTTGTTGATTAGCGGTTCTAAACAAAGTTGAGTGGGAACCGCGAAAACCTTTAGCTAGTTTGAGAATTTTATTGCGGCGTTTACGAGCTACGTTACCGCGTTTTACCCGTGTCATAACTTAATATTCCTGAAGGACTTACAAATAGGGAAGCATTAAACGCACATTTTCTTCATCGCGTTCATGTACAAGTGTAGTCTTGGACAAGCTGCGCTTTTTGTTAGAAGTTTTGTGTTCTAGAAGGTGGTTCTTGAAAGCTTTGCGGCGCACGATTTTACCTGTGCCGGTAGCACGGAATCGCTTCGCCGCGGCTTTACGGGTCTTTAGTTTAGGCATGGTCTGGCTTTGATCGACACAATCCATCATTATATACTAAGCGAATCGGATTGCACGAACTCCAAAGAGCGCAAAGTAACAACACCATAAGGGCAACTAATAAGTATCTCTCTATAGTGCCTGATAGTGCCTGGAAATTTGGCTAAATCAAAGCCAGTCACAATTTAGCTTTTAGTGGTTGCACTTACTTTCGGATCTAAAACGATTTGAGAGCCAGATTTATTGACATGATAAGTCCAAGATTGCTCCTTCACCTGAACAATTACTTCCCAGCCTTCAACGGGTTGATAAATCTCCGCACAGACTTCGCCAAAATTGAAATGGCACTCATTGCCAAAGGTTTTGAATGTAGCTTGAGTGATTTTTAAATCAGCGGTTTTGACTCCAGAACGCTGGGATGCATCACCTAAAACTTTATCTGCGATCGCCTTTGGCAATTTATTATCTACCGATGCATTAATTTTCGGATCTAAAACAATTTGGGAGCCAGATTTATTGGCATGATAAGTCCAAGTTTCCTTCTGAACATTGACAACAACTTCCCAACCTTGAATAGGGTTATATTCCCTAGTACAAACTTCCCCAAACTGAAAAATGCAGGGATTTCCAAAAGTCTTAGGTGAAAACTGAGTAATTTCTAAATTACGAATTGCCACACCAGAACGTTTTGAAGCATCACGCAATATGGCTCTAGCAACAGATTTCGGAAGTCTATTAGGCCGATTTTGGGCGCTTTGGGATAATTGTGTCGATTCTGCACGAGGAACAGCAACAGCAGTATTTTTACCAGTAATGCCAATGCCATAAGATAAAATACTTGTTAAGGCAAGCATTAATAAAACGCCTTGAGGAGATAGTTCCCGAATAGATTTCATGTTCTTTTACCTTGAAAATTGACCAAGTAATATAGCTAGTAAGATGTTTATCCTTACACTGGATATTTAATTTGACGTTGCACTTTCAATCGAGTTTCCAAAAAATTGATTTTCTTTGAGTTTGACAAATCTAATTGGATGCTCGTATGGCAATCACAAAGGGAAAAGTAATATCTGACAACAAGCCGTCTACATCAATTTACAGAAAAATTTTACTCTGCATTAAGATAGGGTCTTATATGACCTATAAATCTTATAAACTTGATCGCATTTAAGAAAATTCATCGTGATTATCCCAGCAAGCAGTAGAGCATTGGTAGCAGACCATACCAGTAATTTAGGTTTGAGCAGCCTAGCAGAACTATGGGGTAGAAACTTGCTTGCAGAAGTAGATCTCCTGCGGGGTATGGCAAGCCTAAAGCTGGCAAAAGATAACAAAGGGTCAATGGGTCAGTTTTTAACATCTGCTCCAGTGGCAAAATTGATGGCAGGAATGTTTGAACGGCTAGATTTGCCTGAAATATTTCTGCTTGATGCTGGAGCCGGAATAGGTTCACTATTGGCCGCTTTTGTAGCACAGGTATGCCAACATCAAAAACGCACGTCACATTTACATATTGTGGCGTATGAAATTGACCCTATCCTTAGCGGATATTTATACCAAACTTTAAAACTATGTGAGAGGGAATGCCAAAACGCTGGTATTTCTTTTAATTATGAAATCCGAGAAACTGACTTCATCGAGGATGCAGCTAGGTTTCTTCAGCCTAATTTGTTTGATAAACCAAAAAGCCAAGGTTTTACCCATGCCATACTCAATCCACCTTACTTAAAAATCAACGCTAATTCTAAAGTTCGTGGTTTGCTGCGTTCTATAGGTTTGGAAACTAGCAATCTGTATCCCGGCTTTATGGCTGCTACAGCACAACTGCTGAAACCAGGAGGGGAGTTTGTAGCGATTACCCCACGCAGTTTCTGTAATGGCCCTTATTTTCGTGACTTCCGAAAGATGTTTTTGGAGATGATGGCTTTGCAGCAATTATATCTTTTTGAGTCGCGGCAAGAGGCATTTCGAGACGATGATGTTCTACAGGAAACAGTAATTATCCACGCTAAGAAACAAACCCAAAAGCCTGATACTGTACTAATCAGCAGCAGTTCTGGTGTGAATGATGAATTTATCTTGTCTAACTCTGTATTGTATACAGACTTAATTCATCCTCATGATTCAGAGCAATTCATCCATATTCTTCCAGATAATTTCAGCCAGCAAATTGTCCAGCAAATGGCTCTATTATCATGCACTTTAAAACGTCTGGGGCTGACAGTTTCAACTGGGCGAGTGGTCGATTTCCGTGCAAGAAAGTACCTAAGAGAAAATTCAGAAAACAACACAGTTCCTTTAATTTACCCAGCGAATTTTTCTAACGGATATGTGGAATATCCAACAATAACAAAAAAGCCTCAAGCTTTAGTCCATGTAAAAGAAACGGCAACTCTTGTTATACCAAATGAACATTACGTTTTATGTAAACGATTCTCATCTAAAGAAGAGAAAAGGCGGATTGTTGCTGTTGTTTACAATGCTAACCATTTTGATTGTGCTTATGTTGGCTTTGAAAATCACTTAAATTACTTTCACAAAGATGGGCGTGGACTTGAACTGGCTTTGGCTCGCGGTCTTGCAGTTTATTTGAATTCCACCTTGGTTGATTCATTTTTTCGGTTATTTAATGGACATACTCAGGTAAATGCGACCGATTTGCGGAACTTGAAATACCCTAACTTGGAACAGTTAATCTCATTAGGGGAACACATAAAAGAGCAGTTTCCTTCGCAACGGGAAATTGACAAACTTGTAGAAGAACTACTGAGTATGACAAATCCACCTGACAAAAACCCAATTGCTGTTAAGCTCAGAATTGATGAAGCACTGCAAATATTGGCTCAGTTGGGCTTTCCACGGGCACAGCTTAACGAACGATCAGCCTTAACTCTTCTTGCTTTGCTTGATTTAAAGCCGACCGATCCTTGGCAATCAGCGGCTTCTCCTTTGATGGGAATCACACCGATGATGGATTTTATGGCTCAACACTATGGAAAAACTTATAAGCCTAACACACGGGAAACGGTTCGTCGCCAAACAGTACATCAATTTCTAGATGCTGCCTTGATTGTTGCTAATTCAGATAAGCCAAGCCGCCCCATCAACAGCCCAAAAACAGTTTATCAGATTGAGGAAAGTGCGCTTGAACTATTACGAACCTACGCTTCTGATGAATGGGAAAAAAGTATCCGCACCTATCTTGCTTCTGTTGAAACCCTCAAGAAGCGTTATGCTCAAGAGCGTAAAATTTCGCGTATTCCTGTTGTGATTGAGGGGGAAGTAAAAACTCTTTCGCCAGGGGGACAGAATATCCTGGTCGAGCAAATTATCAATGAGTTTGCACCCCGCTTTACGCCTGGTGGAAGGTTGCTTTATGTAGGCGATACCGATGAGAAGTTTGCCCATTTCAACGAGATGGCATTGGCAGAATTAGGCGTTACTGTAGATGCTCACGGTAAAATGCCTGATGTGATCATTCATTTTACACAGAATAATTGGTTAATATTAATTGAAGCTGTAACATCGCATGGGCCGATTGATCCTAAACGAAAACAAGAACTTGAGAGCCTTTTTAAAGGTTCAAAAATACCTCTTGTGATGGTGACCACATTTCTTAGCCGTAAAGCTATGGTGGAATATCTGACAGAAATTGCCTGGGAAACTGATGTTTGGGCTGCTGAAGATGCTTCACATCTGATTCATTTTAACGGTCAGCATCTTTTGCAGTCATATCAAGCTGATTCTGCCGATTAAATGATGGCTAATAAACCTATCTTGAAAATAGTATCAAGCAGAGGTTTGACGCCCTATTCCTTGGAGCAATCTCGCAAAAAACTTACTCAAAAATTAATTTGCCTCAGCTATCAAAGAATTAGAAATTATTTATTTGACCATCGTTGCTAAAGAAATCACACTTTCAGGAAATTGGCGCTTTAATGCTGGAAAAACTGGGCAAGGCGCTTGTTCTTGTAAATTCTCTGGTTTACTCCATGTGAAAGGGGCTTTTTGCGCCGCCGACATCCACAGCAAGCGTTTGGCTCGTGTCATGGCAACGTAGAGTAAGCGGTACTCTTCAGCGGTTTTTAGGTGTTTTGCTTGTTCCCAAGCTTGTGTCACCTCCGGTATGCTACTTTCACCGTGGAGAGCAGCACGTACTTGGGCGCGTGCAACTTCTGATAAGGTAAAGTCGCCTAAAAACTGGCTTTGGGGTGGAACCCAAAATCGACCAGGAATTAAGTTTTCATGCAAAAAGGGAATAAAAACATAGTCCCAATCCAGCCCTTTGGCTTTGTGCATGGTAATAATAGTGAGTTGACCAGTACGGGTGTAACGCGCTTCTAAATCTTCTGTTTCTACAGCTTCAAATCGTTCGGAACTGACGATTTCACTTAAAGCTGACAACATCGCCCCCATTGAACTATTGCCAGCTATTTGCTGGTTTACTCGTTCTGTTAATTTATCAGATGTTGCTAGTTCTGCTTGGTCGTAATTCAAGGACAAAGCAAGAAAGGGAATTAGCTGATAAATCGGCAGTTCTAAGCGAGCGCGGAGTAAACTGCGACACAAGTGTGAGGCTTTTTGTACTGTTTCTGATTGAGGTGGTGCTAGGGGGCCGGGATACAAAAACTCTTCTGGTAGACTAGCAAGGGCGTTGAGGTCTTGGGTAGGAATTAACTGGCGCTCTACTAATACTTCAAGAGCGGCTTTGAGATAATCAGGAGAATGGGGGCGATCGCAAAATTGTAATAATGCCAAAATTTCTTGGGGAACATGAGAACGGCGATCGCGTTCCCCTACGTCATAAAGTGTAATTTTATGCTCTTTACATACGCTAGCCAATTCCTCTGCCAACCATCGTCCTTGGCGGTTTTCCCGTACTAAAATAGCTGCACTAATTTTCATTGGCTCTTGGGCAAATAACTCAATCACCCTCTGGGATAGTAATTCAACGGTGTGATGAATATCACGGGGAGTGTACAGTTCTAGTCCCCGTCCTGCTGGTGCTGGGTTGGCATCTTGTTGAGGGTCTCCAGTATTAACAGCATGAATTTTCTGAGGACGGAAGGGCAGTGAAGATATAGGAAGATGGGACGATTTTTGACTCTTGACTCCGTAAAAACTATTTATCCATTCGAGTGCAAAGTTAGCCGCTTCGATGATCACTCTGGTACTGCGACCGGCTTGATCCATTGTTGCCAATCGTTCGAGGCGATCGCACTCTTCGCAAAATTGCCGAAAGTAAATCGGATCGGCTGGGGTAAAGGTGGAGTTAATCGCTTGGTTGGGGTCACCGACTCGTACCAAGTTAATTGGGGACTGGGGATTGGGGATTGGGGAGTGCTGAGTTCCTAGTAACGATTTATCCCCTTGTCCCCTTGTCCCCTTGTCTCCTTGTCTCCCCTGCTCCCCTGCTTCAGAACCGCTAGCCAAAATTTCTAACAACCTCGTCTGTAGGGGGCTAGAATCTTGGGCTTCGTCTTCAAAGACGGCGAAAACTTGGTTTTGCTCAATGCGACGAGCGCTTTCGTTATCGAGTACGCGCAGCGCGGCTAAAATCATATCGTCGTAATCAATAAAGTCACGCGATCGCATTAAGTTTTGATATTGCTCATACAAGCCGGCGGCTACGCTTAAAATTCCGTATGCGTCTGTGGTTTGTTTACTCCATTCTCGTAAATCTTCTGGGGATAAACCAGAACTTTTGGCTTCATGAATCACCGTAGTTGCCAAGTCTGGCAATACTTCTGTCCGTAGCACCGATTGGCGGCGTAATCTTTCGGTTTCTTCACCGTCAAATTGACTACCTTCAAGTAAGCGGAGATAATGTCCTGGGTTGCTAGCAATCCACTGTTCTACGGCTGTCCGAATGAAGCGATGACTTTGAGTTGGGGTAATTAATGTAACATTTTCTAGCTGCAACTCGGCTAAATCAGGATGCCGACTGGCAATGTTCAATGCTAGACCATGCAAGGTATAAACAGCAAAGCCAGTCTGAGGTAGAGATAAATTCTTTAAATATTCCCGGATTTTTAATTTAATATTGGCAGCCGCAGAGCGAGTAAAGGTGACAACTACCAATTGGCGACGGGAGGACGATCGCGACTTGGCAGCACGCTCATACTGACGAGCGATCGCAATAGCCGCCGCCGCCGCCATACCTGTGGATTTGCCAGCACCAGGGACGGCAGACACAGCCAATGGCCCAGAGTACCAGTCAGCCATTTGCTGTTGTCCAGGACGCAGGCTATTACGAATGCGTGTTATTGCCTCTTCCCGTAAGTTAGAAACAGGTGATTTCGCAGATGATTCAGAGTAAAGAGATTCTTGCGTCACTGTATCGATAAAACTAGCGTCTGACATTATAGAATTTAAATTTGAGATTTTGAATCTAATTCCCAAACCGCAGATATAAAAAATTATCTGTGTTTATCAGTGTGTATCTGTGATTAAAAATTTTCCATCCAAATCAACAAACTTATATTTCTATGATGACAGGGGAATAGGGACTGGAGACTGGGCAATTTATCTAATACCCAATACCCAATACCCAATCCCCATTCCCCAACCACTATTCGTCAATCTGCCAGGAATCTTTGGTTAATTCTTCGTCCAAAATTTTCTTAGGACGCAAGATGATAATAATCCGTCCCAACAGGGGAATTTCTGGCTCAGTTTCAAACCACTGGATATCTAGTTCACCGGAGTTATCAACTATAAAGTAGCTGGAAGCATCCCATTGGCGTTGGGCGCGATCTACAACTAGCAACACTTGTCCTGGCTGACTTTGTTGTTGGTTGGGAAGGCGATCGCTCTCGGACAAAATTACTACTGGGTCTTCGGCACTTAAAAGCACTTGCCAACCAGGTAATGGAACCCAAGCTTGCTCGCCAGTAAACTTGACTATGCGAAAAGGGACAATTTCTGTGACTAAAGGCACAGCTTTTAAGTCATTTGCTGTCAGTGGTAATTCACCAGCTACGGGCACAATCCGGGGTAATTCCTCTTCAGACTCCAGGCGGTAAAAGGGCAGTAGTGGAGCCGGCCGTTTGGGAACAACAGTGAAATCTGTGAGTAACTGTTCGATTTGTTTTCTGGCAGTTTGGGAGTGAGCGAAGCGTAGACCTTTGGCGATTAGACGCGATCGCTCTTGCAAATCTGTAATTTGGCGTGCCAGTTTCCATGTGTGATAGGCAACAGCATCTCCCGGATGGGCAGAAAAGCCTTCTGGCAAGGTGCGGAAACGGGAGAACTCTTTAATTGCTTTTGCTACTTCTCTTGCTTCGTCAACATCGAGTTTGTGGAGGAAAGTCAGTTCAGCAGCTGCGGCACGTTCTTCTTGGCTGAGTAACCGCAGTTCGTACAAAACATCACTGCCGCGCATAGCGTAATGCGATCGCGTCGACTCAGATGCCCCACCTTTTTCTAAAGAGTTGTATACTTGGGAGCCAACAACCACCTGATTTTGTTGAATCGGCTCAAATCCAGTTGCTTCAAAAATATCTTGGGGATTGAAACCAGCCTTTTGCAGATGGGCGATCGCCACTCCCCATTCCACCCAGTTACCTTGTTTTTGCCTTAATTTTCGCAACAACTCTTGTGCGACATCTAAAGCAGCGTTGTCAGTATTTTGAGGGTTGGGCGGTAAGTCAGTCATAAGCTATTTAAAATTTAAAATGAGGGAACGCAATCGTAGCAAGCTTCTTGGCTATTGACTGGATGTAAATAAAAATCAGGATGGCTTAATGTAGAGCCGAGGCTTTAAGTTTAGAGGGTAATTGATACATCATCACCAAATCTTATTTTAATCCCTAACAGTGAACTAACTCTACACTTAAACACTCTAGCGTCATAGAGAATAATGAGTTATTAATAATACAGATATATGCATGAGGGCAAATCAAGAGCAAAGTCTAAAAAGCAGCTAAAGGCGTTTTGTCTCTAAGTAAAGTAATTTCACTTAGTTTATGGAGTTTTAATAAGTGAGTCCCAATTAGCATCTGTTAACTTTGTTGGTGATTTGTGATGGCGATTTTTGCCGACTTAACTATAACCAAGAAACTTCATCATCAAGAAAAAGTTGCTTGTGGCATCGACTAGGGGCGGGTTTAACTTGACTTAATCTACATCTGTAAATTCTCCCAAGGCTTGTAGCCTATTCTCAACTAGGCTTGGTATGGAATATAACAAAATGGTCAATATTTAAAACAATTATCTTATGGATAATCCCAGTCTCGAAGTTAATACTATTCGTCGTCAATTAATGACTCTAGAACGCTCAAAAAAACTGAAAATCCTTGTAGTTGATGACGAACCCGATAATCTAGATTTGCTATATCGCACTTTTCGACGCGATTTTCATGTTCTTAAAGCTGATAGTGGCATGACTGCCCTACAAATGTTGGCACAGGAAGGGGAAGTGGCAGTAATCATCTCCGATCAGCGGATGCCAGAAATGAAAGGAACTGAGTTTCTCAGCAAGACTGTGCCTCAGTTTCCAGATACAGTCAGGATTATCTTGACTGGCTTTACTGATATTGAAGATTTGGTAGAGGCGATTAACGCCGGGCAAGTTTACAAATATATCACCAAACCTTGGGACCCTGGAGAACTCAAGGCTGTTGTGCAAAGGGCAGCAGAAACCTACGACTTGCTTAAGCAGCGCACAGAAGAGTTACGCTGTGCTAATGCTCAAATGGCGCTGCTAACAGTTTTGGTGCAAGTAACGCAAGCAGCTACTAGTTTAGAGGAAACGCTGATCCCAATTGCTACCGCTTTTAATCACAGTTTTGCAGCGGATGGCTGTATTGTGCAACTGCTTAAGGGTAATACTCTGGTTGCAACTCAAGGATCTTATAGTGACGCAGGTAGTTTAGAAAACTGGTTATCTCAAGACCCTTTGGTAAGCGAGGCGATCGCTACCGGGAAAATGCAAGTATCCTTTAATGTATCAAAAGATCCAAAATTATCTGGTGTTGCTCATTACCAGGAGACTGGTGTGCAAGCACACCTGATTATCCCAATTACTTACCGCAACGAAGTTATGGGGGTATTATCTTTACAGTGGAAAGAACCATACACTTTGCGAGAAGATGAATTAAAGCTAATTCATTTATCAGCACAACTGGTAGCGATCGCTCTTACTAGCAGTTGCTACCATCAAACCACTGTGTAGTCGTCTTTTGTCATTTGTCCTTTGTCATTGGCAAATGACGAATGACGAATGACCTACGACTTAATGACCAATGACTCACGAAATTCGCGCTATTTTTGATCGTATTGCTCCTGTTTATGACCAGTTGAACGATTGGTTGAGTCTGGGACAACACCGAATATGGAAGGAAATGGCAATAAAATGGAGTAACCCTAAGCCTGGGGATACTTGCCTAGATTTGTGTTGCGGAAGTGGCGATATCGCCTTAGGTTTAGCACGACGTGTAGGCACAACAGGACACGTGTATGGAGTAGACTTTTCGCCAAACCTGCTAGAAACTGCTAAAAGGCGCGCCCAAAGCCAGTATCCCCAACCTGCGATCGCTTGGGTTGAAGCCGATGTACTCAATTTGCCTTTTGACAACAACCAATTTGATGGCGCTACAATGGGCTATGGTTTAAGAAATGTTAAAGATATCCCCCGCAGTCTTAAAGAGTTACATCGCGTTCTCAAGCCTGGTGCCAAAGCCGCAATTTTAGATTTTCATCGACCTAGTAATCCTCAGCTGCGGACGTTTCAGCAGTGGTATTTGGAGAATATTGTTGTACCTGTAGCCACGCATTTGGGCGTCAAGGAAGAATACGCCTACATCAGCCCCAGCTTAGACCGCTTTCCCATCGGTTCAGAGCAAGTAGAGTTAGCTTATCAAGTTGGTTTTGCAGTTGTCACACACTATCCCATTGCGAACGGTATGATGGGAGTGCTGGTAGTTAGTAAATTTTAAATTTGAGAATGGGTAATGGGTAATGGATAATGAGAAAAACCAATTACCAATTATCAATTACCAATTACCAATTACCGATTACCAATTGTGAATCCAAAATACTGTGGATTGGTCTGATCTCTGGCTTTATGTAACTCCCCCTGTGGTGGGTGGAATTATTGGCTATTTCACGAATGATATAGCCATCAAAATGTTATTTCGCCCCTACCGAGCGTTTTATATTGGCGGGCAAAGATTACCGTTCACGCCGGGATTGATTCCTCGCAACCAAGAACGTCTTGCCCAGAAAGTTTCCAACACAATCATGGGGTCGCTGTTGACACCAGAGGAATTGCAAAAATTGGCGCGCCGCCTGTTGCAAACAGAACGGGTACAAGCAGCTATTCTCTGGTTATTGCAACTAGCAATTGACCAAATTAAATCAGAGGAGAATAATCAAAAAAGTGCCAAAATCGTGGCAGGAATTTTGCGAGATTTGTTAGGAGAATCTTTGCCACGAATTCTGAAGGTTTTAGCTAAACGCGAAGACTTTCTAGAAGTACAACTAAATCAGATTTTTGACCAAGTATTGTTAGAGTTTCAACTTAGTGAAGAACAAGCTACAAGGCTTGCTGATTGGTTATTACAAGTAGTCCTACCGCCAGATGTGTTACGGCAGACGATAGTTGATTTTTTGACCGATCGCACAATTCAAACTATTGATGAAAGCTTTCGAGAAAAGTCTAGTGGCACCTATTGGGTGGTAGCAAATTTGTTTGGTTTACGCAATACTCTGGCTAGATTGCGAACTTTTTGCTTAGATGAGAAAGAAGCTACCAATGCTCGTTTGCAAGAATTGACGCAAGAGTTGCAGATGCGCGATCGCATCAAGAAATTATTACAAAATTTATCATTACAAAACTTGCCAATTGGCACGGTACGGCAATTGCGTAAGACTACACGAGAAAGTGTCCGCCACTATTTACAAACTAGTGGTAGTGATTTACTACAAGGATTAACTGACTCTGTTGACTGGGAAAATATTGCTTCATTGCTGCTGAATCGTCTTGGTTCTTCGCCTGTGGTCACTAATTCTTTAGGAATTGTAAGTCAAGAATTGGCTTTAATTTTAGAACGATATCTAGAAAAAGATTTAGAAGCAATTGTAGCTCAGGTAATTCCGATTTTATCGATAGATCAAGTGATTGTAGATCGAGTGAAATCAACTTCCCCCGCTGATTTAGAAGCTGCGATTGAGGGAATTGTGAAAAACGAATTGCAGGCAATTGTGAATTTAGGTGGTGTTTTGGGTGTGATTGTGGGGTTGTTTCAAACAGTATTTCTGCTGTTTAATCAACAGTAATTTAAGTTGTTGCTCTAGCAGAAATATTAATACACTGCGATCGCGTGGAGCAACTTACCAAACTAATTAGCATCCGTCTATCTACTTATCGATTCTCAAAACTGGCTTTTTTGTTGCTGCTAATTTTTCCAGTAAGATAGCGGCTTGAGTGGGTGCATCGTAACGGCTAATATCAGCTTTCAAAAGTTGAGCCTTTTGCCGATATTCGGATACTGCTAGGATTTCGTTCACAGCATTTTTGATTTGGGCTGGTGTCGGTGTCTTGGTTTTTAAGTTAATACCCACTCCCGCCCACTCGATTCGGGCACACACTTCCGGTTTCTCCTCTGTTTGACCTGCCGCAACCATCGGCACACCATTCGCTAACGCTACTTGTACACCGTTGTAACCACCGTTTGTTACCATGACATCGACGTAAGGTAAAAGATGGTAATGAGGGATAAAAGGTTCTATCCTGACATTTGCTGGTACTAAATCGAGTTTCAAACTATCGATTGGTTCACCACCCGTAGTTACCACTACCAAAACATCTTCGTCAGCAAGTGCTTGAATTGTGGGGATAATTAAATCATCTGCGGCGGTGGAGACTGTACCTTGAGTAACGTGGATGACTGGCTTACCACTTTTCAAGTCATCCCACCAAGCAGGAGGAGTAAAATTAGTGGGCGGATCTGGTAAGAATGGCCCAATAAAATGCACTTGGGGTGGCAAGTCACTGCGAGGATACTCAAATGCTGGCACCGTTCCTTGTAAGTAGAGAAAAGGTGACAATGTAGCATCAAAAAAATATTTATAATCAGGCGGCAATCCTACCCTACCTCGAATTTGATCTAAGTAGAGGGTAACATTGTTCAATAGGATTCGCTGAAATATCCAGTTTAAAAAAATATTACGTAAAAGCCCGATTTTTGAGGTATCTGGCGCTATTCCCAACCCAAAAGGAGCTGTATTGTTACTACTGATGGCTAATCCAGATATGTTTAAAGTTGCCCAAGGCGGGCCTCCTTTTTCGTGAATCCAGGAGGCTCCTACAAAGCATAAATCCGATAAAATAACATCTGCTGGAAACTGTTGCAGAATCTCACTAAGCTCTTCTAACTGCGCTACACCAGGGTCAATAAAAAATTTCTTGAGGTCAAACTTAAATTGTTCCAGCCCCTTCAAAGAGTTTCTTTTTTCCATCAACTCTTCAGGGACAGTTTTTGTAGAAGATAAATCTATGGCTTTACGAATAGGAATATGACGGGCACCAGTTGCTTCTACTTTAGATTGAAAGCCTGTGCCAGTATACCACCATACTTCATGACCGCGCTCCACTAGCTTGCGAGCAATGGGCAAAGCAGGGTTAACATGCCCCACAGCAGATATTGTACTAATCAGAAAACGAGCCATATTAAATTGCAAATTCTACAGGATATATAATATAAATTCAACAGGCTGTGTAAGTTTTTCTGTAAATTGAATTATTTCTCCTTCCAGTTCCCAGTCCCCAATCTTATCCCTTAGCGAATGTCTCGTTGCTAGCTTTTAACTTGGGATAAGCAATGCGTTTGTGATGAAATTGCTGCCAAACTTGCACGAATATTTGAGCAATTTCGGAGATTTCGTCCCGCGTTAACCCTGAATCTATCAATTGATCGTCTTGCCAGCGGGCACGGAGAATATTATTAACCATTGTTAAAGCTTGTTCTGTTGTGGCGTCTTTGAGTGTACGCAGCGCCGCTTCACAGGAATCTGCCAGCATCAAGATTCCTGTTTCCCGCGACTGGGGAATTGGGCCATCGTAACGAAAATCTGCCTCATCTACTTTTAAACTAGGATCTGCCTGCGCCATTTGCTGCGCTTGGTGATAGAAATAAGCAATCAGCATTGTTCCCTGATGCTCTGGAATGAAAGCTTGAATTGCTGTAGGCAAAAGATGTTTACGCGCCATCACCAAGCCTTCACTGACGTGCTTTTTGATGATCTCCGCGCTCTTCCAAGGGTTGTTAATCTCTGTATCATGTTTATTTGGCCCCCCCATTTGATTTTCAATAAAGCCAAGGGGATCGTGCATTTTACCGATGTCGTGATATAGCGTGCCAGCTCTGACTAGTTCGACATCACATCCTAGTCGTTTGGCAGCAGCTTCTGCAAGAGTCGCCACAAATAACGTATGCTGAAAAGTTCCGGGAGTTTCTGTAGCGAGTCGTTTTAATAAGGGGCGGTTAGGATTCGCCAGTTCTGCTAAACGAATCGGGGTGACTAAATCAAAAAGTTTTTCCAGATAAGGACTTAAGCCCAACGCTACAATACTCCACGCTAATCCTGATAAAGCAAATAATCCTGCTTCCTGTAGTACGATATACCAGGCTGAACCAAATGCTGTACCGACGATAAATGAGAGTATCAGGTAAACCCCACCTTGAGTAGAAGCAATAGCAAGTCCCAATAATGCTAGCTCCTCACGCGATCGCAGTCGTTTTGCTATACAACTACCTACTATTCCCCCTACTGCACCAGTCAACACGGTAATCTTACTGATTTCCAAGCTAATAGGTAGCACTAACAACAAAAGCCCTACAACTGTTAAACCCAAAGTAGGCCCGTAGAAGCTACCCAACAATAAACCAACGGCACTCCAGGTGGTATGTAGCACTCCAATGGTTAGCATCCCAGGCGTACTCAGGGTAAGTAGCAATACTAACAGGCGATCGCGTTGGCGTAATTGAATCTTAATCCGCCGTTCTACAAAGACATAAATGCCAATTGCTGTGGTGACAATGCCTGCCAGTTTAACCAAATTCGGCCAGTTAATCTCACGGCGATTTAGGTGATACTGCTCCAGTACCTCAAAGTTCCACGGAGTAATCATCTCTCCCTTGGCAACAATCACCTGACCCTGTTGCACCTCGACCATCGCTGGCGGCACCCCATCTGCGGCTTGTTGTGCCTTTTGTTTCGTTTGTTCTTCATCTTTTTTCAGATTTGGTTGCAGTACAGCCAACAACACTTTGATAGCCAAAGGTTCGGCGTCTTGTGTTACTAATGTACGCACTTGTAAACTGACCGCATCATGTAAAAGATTTGGTGGTAGTCCGTATGGGATACCTTGGGTGATTATGCGCGCGGCGCTTTGGCGGATTCCTGTTTGGGTTCTTGCCCAATCCACATCTGATAAGCCTAATAGGATCGTGTCTTCGTATACCGTTTCTGATCTAGCAGCCTCTAGTTGCAAAAGTTTGGCCTTGGCTTTAGCATATTTTTGGCGTGCTTGGAAGATGCGGGCAATGAGTGAAGACAAGTTTTGTTCGGAAGTTGTGATCCGGTAAGTTTCTAGTTCCGCCAGTGCTTGAACAAAGTCGATTGTCGGGGAAACAGTAACAGGTTCTGCCTTTTCAGCAGGCTGTTGTATAGACAGATTCCAGGGCTGGAGGACAGGTGTGTTGATACCTTCCCAGCCTGAAAGAGCCAGCCCCGTGCTGTGAAAACCAGATTGGAGGAATGTGGATGGTAGCTGGTGTGCCTGAGCAGGTGCGTATTGTTTTGCGACTCTTTGCTCCCTCCTAAAACTGCTCTTGTGCGTTGGGAGCAAAGTTCCTAGCTTTTGTTTTTTAGTCTTGTCTAAAACTACTAGTAAATTTTGCCATTCCGTCTCAGTACAAGCCCGTAGGTAATGCTGGCTAGAGACAGATAGAATTAAAGTATCAAAAAATGGAAAAGGCCCAGCAATAGCGCGAATTTCGTCGCCCTCATCTAGAAGTTGTCGCAAGTTTTGCTCGATGTGTTCATTGATTTGCACATCAACCATTAGCATTGGTAGGGAGTTTTTACTGGCAGCTTTGCGTTGGGCTTCTGTTTTTTTCTGATCTTCGATGCTAGCTGTATAAGGGGCTTTTATAGTCTGTGGCGCAACAGCCCCCACTTTTAGCATAGGTTGGTTGTATAACTTATCTCCAATCACACCTGTAAGAGATACGACTGCGATCGCCAAAATAACGGAGGAACGCTTTTCATACACCCAGCCTAAACCGATTGCATTCATCTGTTTCTGATTTTTAACCGATTTTGCCATTGAGCTGAGCGCTATTCCTTGTTTTTGGTGTCCGCCTTTGTCATTGGTTTTTGATACATACACAAGTATGTGATTGAGAACAGCCCTTTGAAGTCTTCCATAATGGCTTTTGCTGCTTTGGCTGCTCACAGACCTCAGCAATTGCCCTTTGCGACGAATTACTTTGTACCGCCGCCGCCAGTGAGTTAATTGCTGGGCCAAAGACTTAAAAAATCGCTGCTGTTTCATTACCTCTGGCTACAGTTGCTTACTTTCATACCTCAAAACAAGGCAAACATCACAATATCCCAAGCAAGAGCAACCGAAGTCCCTCAGAGTTTTAAATGTGTGATCTAGTTGTAGCCGATTTCCCACAATACTTACTTACGATTCAGGTTAAAAGTTGCTTCGGGAATTTCAGTATAAACAATTACTAAATTTTGTGGCGATTGGCTGGATTATTGAAATTAAATGTTTGTTTTGCACCTACAAAATTGCTCAGTGGAAATAGCATTAACGCGACCGAATGACGCGAGGAGAACCGTAGACACAAAGCGAAGTCTGTTCGTCAGATATTACACATCCTTCTTTTGTTAACTTACTTGGATGTAGAGTAAAATTATACACTCCCGACCACACAGCGGCAAGTGCAGCAGCTAATTCTACCATTTGAGAAAAATTACTCAGTCTCAATGCTGGCGAATTTGCTTGCGAGTGCAAGACTTGCCAAGTTACGGGAATCCCCGCAATGCTATTATACGACCCTGATAAAGCTCCAGTAATTGCACTTATAACTTGTGAGTGTAAATGCCAGTGGTCTTGCCGCCAGACATCGCCGTGAGTTGCCCGTAAAACTGACAAGCGGTAGTCTTCCAAGGTACTGAGAAAGCAGTAAAATGCCATAGGAATAGCGCTACTCAGTTTGTCTTGCCTACTCAACTCGGCTTGCGCTGTTTCTAATCCCGCCCCCTGATCTAACAAAGTATTAACTTTTAATAATTGTTGTGGTAGAGATGTCGGCGTTTCTCCAATAAAGGCAATTGTTTCTGCGATGAGAGTTCGGGGGTGGAGTTTTTCTGTGAGAGATTGAGCGATCGCATAGCCTACTGCTAGCGTTCCATCCCGTACTACTGGGTTATCTCCCCAGATATCTAACACACGCAGCAAGTTCTGTCGCAGTTTGATTGTATTTTCATGAAAAAACAGTGCTACTGGTAGGGTAGCAAGTATGATTTTTGGCGAATTAGTCTCAGTTCCAGCTAAATGAGGAGAAGCTTGTTGTTGACGCGATCGCCAATCATCTAAATCTAATTTGCCAAGTGCAATCAAACTTTCAGCACCCAGAACCGCTATTTTATCAACGTCATAGCCATTCTGAGCCTGTTGGTCACTACCAAAAACTAATCTTTCCCCAAGCAATGCTCCTAATAAAGTGCCTTGAAATCGACTCACAAGAGGATAGCGCATAAATAAATGACAAAGGATGAAGGCTAAAGGCTAAAAACCTTATACTTCATACTTTATCCTTTCTCAAATGATGCACTAATGCTTGTAAGCCCAGCAAATAACTTTGGACGCCAAAACCACTAATTTGCCCAATAGCGATGGCAGCTATATAAGAATGGTGACGGAAATCTTCCCGACGGTAGATGTTACTCAAATGTACTTCCACCGTGGGTAAATTAACACCAGAAAGCGCATCCCGCAACGCCACACTTGTATGGGTGTACGCCCCAGCATTAATTAAAATTCCCTGATGTTTTCCTAATGCTTCATGAATAGTATCTACCAAAACTCCTTCATGATTTGACTGCACGGCAAAAATTTCCACCTGTAGCTTTAGTCCTTCTGCTGCTAACAGGTGATTAATTTCAGCCAGAGTTAATGAACCGTAAATTCCCGGTTCTCGCTGTCCTAGTAAATTCAGGTTTGGGCCATGCAGTACTAAAATACTTAAAGGTTGCAACGTCAAGTTCGGCACCTTCGAGCTACTAACGACGGCGCGATCGCTCATCTATAGGAATCGGAACCAGTTCCGGTTCCGCCTCAGCCTCTGGCCCCAGCAGGGCTTCAATCAGCTTGCGCGCCAATTCCTTAAGCTTTTCCAGTACCTTTTCTATATAGTCCATTGAACTGACTGCTCCTGAGATACTACCTCAATTTTGATTAACAGCTACGCAGAAACTGGCGTATTTCCGCACCTCTGGCATTTAACCGGGCTGATACACACTCTTGAATTTCGGGTATGAGTCACTTCTAAAATTCATATTGTGATCTCCCTTACTTTTTAGAGTATCACATTCGTAAGCGACAGGGCTGCATTGTATCAACTCAGTTATCAGCCATCAGTTAATCGTCTTTAATTAGGCTTTTGCGTCATTTTTTTTACTAGTAGTTGTAGAAGTCTTGGAAGCTGACTTAGAAGTTGACTTAGATTTAGAGCTTGAACTTGTTGACTTACTGGACTTGCGAGTAGATTTCGCTGAAGATGCTTTGCTTGCCAACAACTTAATCGCTGTAGCTAATGTGACATTCTCCACTGATTCGCCTTCGGGAATACCGACATTGGTTTTGCCGTTCTTGATGTAAGGCCCGTAAGGGCCATCGTAGATATTGACTGGTGTACCGTCCTCTGGATGTGTACCTAATTCCCGTAAGGCTGCCTTGGATTTGCTATTGGTGGAGCTGCGTCCCTTTTTCGGTTCAGATAGTAACTCCAACGCACGTTCTAAAGAAATTGTTAAGACATTATCAGCAGCTTTCAGGGAGCGGTAGTCTTTCCCGTCTTTACCTTGGTCATGAACGACATAAGGGCCAAAGCGTCCCAAACTGGCTTGAATTTTACCACCAGTGACAGGATGAACTCCTAATGTCCGGGGTAATGCTAAAAGACCAACTGCCACATCTAGAGTGACGTTTTCTGGTGTGACACCTTTAGGTAAAGAAGCTTGTTTGGGTTTGGGATTTTCGTCAGTTTTGTCGCCCAATTGGACGTAGGGGCCATAAGCTCCAATTTTCACGTAAATTGGCTCGCCAGTTTCGGGATGGCGACCGAGTTGGTCAGGCCCTGTGGTTTTTTGCCGCAGTAGTACCTCAACTTGTTTGGGGTCAAGGTCGGCTGGAGTTAAGTCTTTGGGAATTGAAGCAGTAACAACACCGTTGCCGTTTTCGACTTCGATGTAAGGGCCATATTTACCAATCCGGACTTTGGCAGCTAAATTTTCTAGTTCTACCGTCCTGGCTTTATTGGCATCAATTTGATTTTCTCGTTCCTTAACTAAGGTTTCTAAACCTTTGTCTCCCAAATAAAATTCCCGTAAGTAAGGTAACCACTTTGCTTCACCGGTAGCAATGTCATCCAAGGTTTGTTCCATCTTGGAAGTAAAACTGAGATCGACAACATCGGGGAAATGTTTTTCCAGAAGGTCGGTGACAGCAAAAGCTGTGAAGGTAGGGATCAGGGCGTTACTCACTAATTGAGCGTAACCTTTATCAATGATCGTGCCAATGATGCTGGCGTAGGTACTAGGACGACCGATGCCTTCACTTTCTAAAGTTTTTACTAAGGTAGCTTCGGTGTATCTAGCTGGCGGTTGAGTTTCGTGATTGATCGCCTCTATGTCTTTACAATCTGGATGGTCTCCCACTTTTAGACTAGGTAAGATTACTTCCTGGTCTTCTAATGCGGCTTCGGGATCATCGGAACCTTCGACATAGGCACGTAGGTATCCAGGAAAATCAATTCGCTTACCAGAAGCACGAAACCCAGCGTCTTCTACTTGCAACTGTACGGTAATTTGAGTTTGGCGGGAGTCAGCCATTTGGCAGGCGACGGTGCGCTTCCAAATTAAGTCGTAAACAGCTAGTTCCCGACCGCTTAAACCAGTTTCTTGGGGAGTGCGGAAGGTGCTACCCGCCGGACGAATGGCTTCGTGTGCTTCTTGTGCGCCTTTGGATTTGGTGGTGTATTGCCTGGGTTGAGGGCTGAGATATTGTTTGCCGTAAAGATTTTCTACACAGCTACGAGCAGCAGCGATCGCCTGATCTGACAAATGCACCGAATCTGTTCGCATATAGGTAATATACCCTTGCTCGTACAAATTCTGGGCAATCCGCATCGTGTCTCGTGCTGAAAGGCGCAGTTTCCGGTTAGATTCTTGTTGCAGCGTCGAGGTTGTAAATGGTGGTGCTGGTTTACGCGTCACAGGGCGTTCTTCAACATCTGCGACACTCCAAGTTTTACCAGTTAAGCGTTCCTTGAGGGCTAGTGCATCCTCTTCCTTGAGCAACACGACATTACGACCAGCAGCAATTTGTCCGGTTGCTGGGTCAAAGTCGCTGCCATTGGCTATTTTGGTTCCTCCCAATGTCACCAACTGGGCAGTAAAAGGAGCTTTTTTCTGCTCTAGGTAAGCTTTTAAATCCCAATATGTGCCTTCATGGAAGGCGCGACGTTGGCGTTCTTTGGTAACCAAAAGCCTTACAGCTACAGATTGTACGCGTCCAGCGGATAGTCCCCAAGCAATTTTTTTCCACAGCAAGGGAGACAGGGTATACCCTACCAGTCGATCCAAAATCCGCCGCGTTTCTTGGGCGCGAACCAACTGCTCATCAATATTACGGCAGTTTTTTAAAGCTTTTTTGATGGCATCTTGGGTAATTTCGTGAAACACCATCCGCTTAGTTGGCACTTTTGGCTTAAGCAATTGGTATAAATGCCAACTAATGCTTTCACCTTCCCGGTCTTCGTCCGTTGCCAGAATTAACTCATCTGCCTCTTTAAGGGCATCTTTGAGCTGGGTGACAACTTTCTTTTTATCTTTGGGGACAACATACACCGGTTCAAAGTCAGCGTCTATATTTACCCCAAGCTGCGCCCATTTTTCCGCTTTGACAGCAGCGGGAATTTCGCTAGCCGACTGAGGTAGGTCACGCACATGACCCATAGACGCTTCCACCCGATAGCCTGATGGTAGGTAGTTGCGAATGGTACGAGCTTTGGTCGGAGATTCGACGATGACGAGGGTTGACATGGAAATTTCAAAAAAAAGAATAGCTGCGAAGCTAAACAGTCAAGTTGAGACAATTTCGGCGAGATGTCAAGAGAAAACGTCACGCTGAGAGATGTGATTTCATCCTCACACAAACTGCCCGCTAGGGTAAAAATCTGCTAAATTTTGGGCGCAGTCCTTTCCAGATAGTAATCTAGGAAAATGCTGGGCGTGAATTTCCAGCTTATTCAATCTTTAACTTATCTCAGGCAAATTTGGCGACTACAGTTTTCAAAATACCCCGCAAGTGTAATACACAGATACTTTACCTTAACTTCTTTATTGTGGAGGGAGATAAGCAAGCACAGGGAAAATGATCATTTCCTTTCATCAAAAGCGGCTTTGCCGCTTGGGGCATAGGGCATTGATAACTTCTTCTCCATGCCCCATGCCCAAAAACTCTGATCGATGGTGGAGTTTTTCATTTTCCTGATCTGGTTGTTCCTCCTCATGCTTCTGATTTTGCTGATTCCCCTATCCCACAAAGGTTGTGTCAAAATTAAATCAAACTTGAGAGCAAAAGCGAAGTGGAGTTTGTACCTATCTCTGGGAGGCAAAACTGTGCAACCAATCCGTCAAGGTGATGTCATTCTACTACCTGTACAGCAAGTCGAAGGATAAACAATACCTCATTTGACCTTAGCAGAAGGGGAAGTAACTGGGCACAAACATCGCATTACTGAGGGCAAAGCAGAATTATACTCAAAAAATAGCACTCTTTATCTGCGTGTGTTTTCAGAGAACGCTTTGCTTGCCCATGAGGAGCATCAGGCAGTTGCCATTCCCCAAGGTCATTGGATGGTGAAAATACAAAGAGAATACGAGCCTGAAGGTTGGCGATATGTCGCAGATTAAAAAGTTATTTTGGTGTTGCTGATTTATAGGATAAATTTTGTTTTGCCCCGATACATTCCAATCAATCAAAAATCTTCCAGGTAATATAAAACAGCAGGTAATAAGAATTCTCTATAAATTTGAAAGTTGCACTAAATTAGTACCTCTCTCTTCTTTGGCGTTCTTGGCGGTTCGTGTATAAATATTTAGTGCATATTGACGAAGGAATAGTATAAGATAGGCAATTCGTGAATTACCTGGTAATCATTGTCCTACTAACAGCAAAATGCTAGATTTACCTAATTTTGAATCTGAGTTATGGCGACTGCGGCTAGACAATTAGCAAATTGTCTATGCTATTTTTGAAATAGATAACATTGTTGATGTATTAACTATAAGAAAACGTCCTCCTTATGACTGGAATTACAAATATTCATCGAATATTTGGAAGAGAAAATGATTGAAAAACTCACGCCTGAGCAAGAAGCTTTGATACCAGTTTATTGGGATAAGTGGCGGAAGATTGCGCTTTCAACTGAGCGAATTGATCGATATAAGGCTGCGGAAGCAGTCAAAGCTGCATACGCTGCAATTGACTATGAACAGCCTGAAATACTATTTCAGGATAGTCCATATACAGCTTGCAACTGGATGTTAAAACGATTGTCCCCTCAATTTATAAAAAGTTACCTGAATGAACCGAATGGTTTAGGAAGCTTATTTCCGGCTCATTTCTTTCAAGAACTTTCGAGTCAATTAAGGCAACAGTTTGGGAAACAAGTATTTAGTCAATTAAAGAGCTTTTTATATTATGTAGCAGATGATCCGTTCAATCATGAAATATTTAACAGCTTACTTGACAAATTTAGCAGCCAAGTAGACGAGCAACTAGAGGATTATTCGTGGTGGATTGAAATTCAACTTAATGAATGCTTTAAACCCGAAAATTACGTTCATCGGATGGCTGGATTTGATTTGTGTATCTCTATTCTCAACCTTATTCATCCTCAACAGGAATGGCAGGTATTTCAATCACTAATTCAAGAATGTGGTTGGTTATTTGCTTATGATGACATTTGCATTGTATGCGATCGCCCGCTTCATATCCGCTTCGATAATCAAAATCGTCTCCACGCAGAAGGCGAACCTGCAATAGAATATGCCGATGGATTTAGCCTCTACTCCTATCACGGTGTAACCTTACCTGAAAAATACGGTAAACTCCACCCGCAGCAATGGCAAGCTACATGGCTATTAACAGAAGGAAATGCCGAACTGCGGCGAGTATTAATTCAAGGAATTGGTTATGCCCGAATCTGCGAAGAATTACAAGCAATTGAATTAGATACCTGGGCAGAATATACCCTACTAAAAATTGATACTGACGTTGATGAAGAGCCAATTTACTTATTAAAAATGACTTGTCCCAGTACTGGATTCATACACACCTTGCGAGTTCCACCTGAAATCAGATCAGCGCATGAGGCAATTTGCTGGGTAAATTGGGGAATCGCTCCAGAGGAATTTGCTATACAAACCTAAATCCTTAATTTGATACTCACTAATAAATCAAACTACTAATAAGGATAATCAAAATTTTCGTATTATAGCATACATTATGACCAATGGATAAGATTTATCGCTGCACGAGATAAAAGTTGTGTTAGCATAAAATTGGAGAAGTTAAATTCGGTGATACAGATCTTGTTTTTAGTCATAATTGCAAGCGGCTCTCCGGATAAGCATCTCTGCATCAATGGATTCTGGAGAGTTTCATGTCTATTTACGTAGGGAACCTATCCTACAGCGTCACACAAGACGACCTCAGTAAGGTATTTTCTGAGTACGGTGCTGTAAAGCGAGTTCAATTACCGACAGATCGGGAAACTGGCCGCGCACGGGGCTTTGGTTTCGTAGAAATGGAATCAGCCGCCGCAGAAGATGCAGCTATTCAAGCTCTAGATGGTGCCGAATGGATGGGTCGTGTAATGAAAGTTAACAAAGCTAGACCACGGGAGGAGAAAAGTACTCGCTCTGGCGGTGGCAACTGGGAAAGAAATGCCAGTGGATACTCACGACGTTATTAAGTCTTGAGGCTATTCACAAAGGCAAAGCTATAACAAGCACTTGCTAAACAAAAATTATCCCAAAATCAGCAGATTCAGTAGTTCACTGAATTGCTTGTTTATATATAAGCAGTTCAGCTATCTATTGAACTGCTTATTTTTCAGCTAATTTCTGTTGTGTTGGGTATAAGAACTTTGTTTGATAAGATACCAACTATAAAATTTGGCATTGCTGAATATGAGGATGAAAATTAAAAATTCGATCTCTCAAACTCTTATTCTCCGCGCCCACCGTACCCCTACGGGGAAGCAAGCTACGGGCAGCGTCTTTGACAGGAGAAGTTTGCAAGGGCGGGGAAACCCTCTCGCAATGCTGGACTCACCGCACCGCAACTTCTCTGTGCGTCTCTGCGTGAGGCAAAAATCATCCCACTAATCAGCAACGCCTTAATTAAATTTAAATATAATTTAATTTGCTTCTAGAGAAAGAAGCTTTGTCTGGTGACAAGAAGGCTAATCTTTGACAAGCAGGTCTAAATCCAGGCGAGTCTATGCAATCAGACAAAAAGGTTTATGCAACTTTAGTTCATAACAATAGATAGAATGAACAAAGTTAGCCTTGATGTCTAATCGCCAAAACCTATACAACTCATGGATTTTGCTAATCTTGCATCCCAGTTAAATGCTGGAACGATTTTGCCAGAGGGGATTGTAATTCTCACCCTCTTGGGGGTTTTGATAGTTGATTTGATTTTGGGGCGTACATCCTCACGCTGGATTGGATATCTAGCGATCGCAGGTTTACTGACTTCGATTGTCGCCCTGTATTTTCAATGGGATGCTACCAATCCCATCTCCTTTAGCGGTGAGTTTAATAGTGACGACCTCAGTATCGTCTTTCGCGGTATCATCGCCTTGTCTGCCGTTGTCACTATATTGATGTCCATTCGCTACGTTGAGCAGAGTGGAACCGCTTTAGCAGAATTCATTGCGATTTTGCTAACAGCTACCTTAGGGGGAATGTTTTTATCCGGGGCTAGTGAGTTAGTGATGATTTTCATCTCACTAGAAACCCTAAGTATTTCCTCTTACTTGCTAACAGGTTATACCAAGCGTGACCCCCGCTCTAATGAAGCAGCGCTGAAATACCTGTTGATTGGAGCTTCGAGTACAGCAGTATTTTTGTATGGCGTGTCGCTGCTCTATGGTCTCTCAGGTGGACAAACAGAACTGGGTGCGATCGCCAACGGCATTGCTAATGCTAACCTTGGTCAATCTTTAGGTTTAGTGATTGCCCTCGTTTTTGTGATTGCAGGTATTGGCTTCAAAATCTCCGCTGCGCCCTTCCACCAATGGACGCCAGACGTTTATGAAGGCGCTCCCACCCCAGTAATTGCCTTTTTGTCTGTGGGTTCCAAAGCAGCTGGATTTGCCCTAGCTATCCGCTTACTGACAACAGCCTTCCCCCTCGTTGCCAACGAGTGGAAATTTGTTTTCACCGCCCTTGCTGTTCTCAGCATGGTGTTGGGTAACGTAGTTGCTCTAGCGCAAACCAGCATGAAACGGATGCTAGCTTATTCATCCATTGCCCAAGCAGGGTTTGTGATGATTGGCTTAATTGCTGGTACCGAAGCTGGGTATGCCAGTATGATATTCTATCTGCTGGTCTACCTGTTCATGAACCTGTGCGGCTTTACCTGCATCATTCTGTTCTCCCTGCGGACAGGAACCGACCAGATTGCTGAATACTCTGGCTTGTATCAAAAAGACCCACTTTTGACATTGGGCTTGAGTATCTCCCTGCTCTCCTTGGGCGGTATTCCACCACTAGCTGGCTTTTTTGGCAAAATTTACTTGTTCTGGGCTGGTTGGCAAGCAGGTCTTTATGGATTAGTCTTGTTGGGCTTAGTTACTACTGTTGTCTCCATTTACTACTACATTCGTGTAGTCAAAATGATGGTAGTCAAAGAACCCCAAGAAATGTCTGACGTGGTGAAGAATTATCCCGCAGTGCGTTGGAATTTACCTGGGTTTAGACCTTTGCAGGTAGGGCTAATAGTAACTTTAATCGCCACATCTATAGCAGGGATTTTATCAAATCCGCTGTTTACCCTAGCTAATAATTCAGTTGCTAATACTGCCATATTACAAGCAGCAACGGTTGTTAGTACTCAGGCAAGTGCGGTTAACACTGAGCATCCAGAAGGTTTATAACTTAGTAATAGATAATAGGTAATAAGTGCTAGAAAATTCTAATTACCTATTATCTATTTCGTAATTGCCACATTACGCTTATATATAAGTAGAAAAATGGTAATCTGAAGTTTTAACAGTAAAAGTTGCTGTGTTTAATAATTTATTGGGCTTCTTTCCATGTGTAGATTGCTAGTCACGTTTAGGAGCAAATTGGCAAGCAGCCCAAATAAAAAAGCCTGTCATTACCCTTAGATTCAAGAGTGCATACTGACAGGTTTAGTGGGTTTAAGGCTGCTTTTGTGTTAGCCGGTATATGAGTTGAGTAATCTTAGCTTGTCTCAATTCTCAGGTATGTGGATCTGAGTCCACTGAAAAGAGCAGGCTAATGTATGGGTATAAAAGTGTGGGAAAAACTTGTCTTCCTGCTTTAGTAGCTTAAAAGAACATTTTTCCGTTCTCAAAGCGCGATTGCGCGGAGCGCGGCGCAAGGGCGATTCGCATTGTGCTATATCTCCATACTGCCAACGAGCAAGGTAATTCCCTTTATAAATCTAGAGGCGCAAACTACCGCTATTATTTTTTCCTGTTTTAAGTTTTTTAAACTAACCATTTTACCTGCTTGCGATCAAATGACCATTTTCGGAGCAGGGAATGCTTGGTAGCCAAAATATATGATAAGCAGCAATACTATTTAATTTTCTGTTTGATAAAGGTCACAACCTGTGTTAACTGTTTTTTCAAGCTTTCAATTTCGGCTTGCATCTTGATAATTTTTTCATTTAGAACTTCAATTTCCGTGGAAGAAGCCGCCTCAACAGTAGGGGCTTGGACTGTGTTATTACTGACGCTAGAGGTTGCTACTGAGCTATTGCTGTTATTAGGGACTGAGGCTGTGCCATTTTTAGCGGTAACCCCTGCTCCTACCAAAACTGGTTCTGGACGTGTCTGTTTAGCCTTTGCCATTGCTGACTTAATCGCACCAATGAGTTGCTTTTGATCAAAAGGCTTGCCGAGAAATTCAAAATATTCAAAAGGTTCTGGAATTTTCTCAGTTACCTCTTCCTTACGGCCAGACATGATGACTAAAGGAATCTTCCTTAACTCCGGTTGGGCTTGAAGTTGCTGGAAAACTTCCCAACCACTCATTTTAGGCAATATAAAATCCAACATGATCAAGCTGAGTTTTTCCTGAAGGATAAAATTCAGTCCTTCCAGACCGTCTTTTGCTTCTATGACCTCAAAATTACCCGGAGGCAACATTTCTCGTACTTTTACCCTGACAACTGTAGTGTCATCGATAACTAAAATTTTGTTACTTGCCACGACTGATTACTCTAACAGAAACTATAGGTTTAGATGGCGTTTGCGCCGATTGACTTTGAGAATTCTCCCACTATACTCAAAATTTTTCTTGATTGGGGGAGAGTATATTCCGGTATAAGTGATGATGCTGAAAGTATTTTAAACAACTTGTAATTGTATTCTGGTCAATTTATGTCATGGTCATATTTAAGGCTTGAACCTTGCTCTAAGGCAGTCCCAATGAAAAAGGGACTAGGGATTGGGGACTGGGGAACAAGAGGGCAGGGGAGAAATGATTCTCAGCACTCAGTACTCAGCACTCAGCACTCTTTCAAGCTAGAAGAAACTCGCCCCATAGTACTTTTGGATCTGCTTGGATGTCTATGACTTCTTCACAACAAGCTCAACTTAAGTCGGAAATTATGGCAATGCCAAGCTGGTTACGTCGCTCTATTGGCAAAGCCAGTGAAATCTCCACCGTGCAACGCATTATTAAGCAGCGCCAAATTCATACAATTTGCGAAGAAGGACGCTGCCCCAACCGGGGGGAGTGCTATGCCCAAAAAACTGCAACTTTTTTACTGATGGGCCCAACCTGCACACGCTCTTGTGCTTTTTGCCAAGTAGATAAAGGTCATGCACCAATGCCACTTGACCTAGAGGAACCAAAAAAGATAGCTGAAGCGGTGCAGCTTTTAGGGTTACGTTATGTGGTGCTGACTTCTGTAGCCCGTGATGACTTAGCGGATCAGGGTGCAGGCCATTTTGTGCAAACGATGGAGGCTATCCGTCAGTTGAACAATGAAATTCAAATTGAAGTGCTAACACCAGATTTTTGGGGTGGTGTGGGATCTGGGGCAGAAGGTCAACGTCAGCGAATAGCCATGATTGTAAACACAAAGCCAGCTTGTTTTAACCACAATATTGAAACAGTAAGACGTTTAACTGGGCCAGTGCGCCGGGGAGCGAAGTATGATCGCTCGCTACAGGTACTTTCTGTTGTTAAAGAAATAGATTCCTCCATCCCTACCAAATCTGGTTTGATGCTGGGACACGGCGAAACTATCGATGAAATCACCGAAACAATGGCAGATTTAAGGGCAGTAGGGTGCGATCGCTTGACAATTGGTCAATATATGCGTCCTTCCTTAGAACATTTGCCAGTCCAAAAATACTGGACTCCAGAAGAATTTGATCATCTCGGCAGCGTAGCATGGAAGATGGGATTCAGCCACGTCCGTTCTGGGCCTCTGGTTCGCAGTTCCTACCATGCAGGAGATTAGGTATTGGGTATTGGGTATCGGGGATTGGGCTATCGGGGATTGGGTATTAAATAAATTGCCCAGTCCCCAGCCCCCAGTCCTCAGCCCCCAGCCCCCAGTCCCCTAATGCCACACAAATATTTTTAAAGAATTTGGGTAATTGGCACGCCTGTTTGGTATGTCTTAAAAAGTCTTGAAATTAGGAGAACAGCTTATGACTGCAAAAACCAAAAATTCCCCAGTTCCTGATACTGGCGCTAAACCTCCCTACCCCTTCCGTACAGGTTGGGCACTCTTTCTTTTAGCTATTAACTTTGTGGTAGCCGCTTTCTATTTCCATATCATCGAATAGTTAGAAGTTGAGTGGTGCTGCTCAAATCGTGCCTTTGAATAAACCTTTGGGACGAATGAGCAGCACCAAAATCATAATTAGTAGCGCTATACCTTGTTTATACTGAGAACCCAGCCAGATGGTGCTGACTTCTTGGGCTATGCCAATGATAAAAGCTGCTGCGATCGCACCATAAGGATTACCAATACCACCGAGAATCACAGAAGCAAATAATGGTAAAATTAAAAACCAACCCATATTTGGACGCACAGCCGTAATTAACCCGTACATACTACCTCCTAAAGAGGTTAGCGTACCAGCAATTACCCACGTCCATAAAATTACTCGGTCAACATTAATACCAGATACTCTAGCTAAGTCCAAATCGTCGGCAACTGCTCGCATCGCTTTGCCAATTTTAGTATTTTGCAGTAAGTAATGCAGTGCCAAAATTGCCAGCACTGCTAACCCCAACACTAATAATTGATTTTGCGGTACCTTTAAACCCAAAATGTCTAAAGCAGGGGTAACCAGTAAATTGTAATTTTGGTTCTTGCCGCCCCAAATTAAAATAATGCTATTGCGAAGGAATAGAGCAAGTCCGATGGAGATAATAATCAGCGTAGTAGAATTAGCACGAAGGTCGCGCATCCTTGACCACAGCAACTTTTCTGACAAGAGCATTGTTGCTACTGTTCCCGCCGCTGCCAGTATCATTGACAACCAAATATTTATGCCAGTGCTATTTACCAGTAGCGTTAGATAGGCTCCTAAAGTTAGGAAGTCCCCGTGGGCAAAATTAGATAACCGTAAAATCCCATAAGTAAGGGTAAGTCCGACTGCCGCTAGAGCAATAATGCTCCCTACGGCAATTCCATTGACAATTAATTGAGCAAATTGTAAATCCATAGTTTTAAATTGCTTTTAAGAAATTGTAAATTAGTGATTTCATACAATAACTTTTGGGATCTTCGTCACATTCGACACTATAAGTTATGCTTTATAAATAAAAAAGAATTGTGCGCTAATATACATAGAATCCTGTTCGCACTAAAAAAGTGCGAGGCTACACTTGTTTGGCGGTCTAGTTGACCATGCAGCAGTATTCAAGCTTACCAGAACAGAACTCACAGATAGATGCAAGTCCAAAACTTTTGACAACAATCGAGCAACTTCGTGCCGAGTTGTGGCTGGAAAGCAGCTTGAACCAGTTGCAAAGCCATCTCAATGATTGCTTGCTTTCTGCCTGTAACATGCCACAAGCAGGAGCTACAGAAGCAGAAATTTACCAAACCTTGGTTAAGGATCTCAAGATTGCTTTGAAAACCAGCAAGGTGGCGATCGCTCTGTTCCCACCACAAGCAGCAGTTGGCAAAGTTTGTTATGTTTCGTCTTCCCCACCCCGAAACTCACAACTTCCATCCCTAGAATTGCTCTCCAAAAAAAGGAAAAAGCTGCGCTTGAGATTGGAAGAATTAATAGAACTTGAAGACTTGCAGCACTTAGAAAACCAGCAACCGCCTAGTGCTTGGCTATTATTCGATAATTTTGATGGGGTAACAAGCTGGCTAATTATTGCCACGCCATCCATTCGGTCGGATGGTGAATTATTCAATGCATCACAAGCTAAACTCAGATCGCAATTGATTACACGATCTGTCAAGCACTGTTCTGTAGTGTTGGCACAGCTGAGACAAATACAATCTTTACAACAAAAGTCTCAACACTTAGGCAGCTTTAATTGCGAACTGGAGCGCACTAATCAACTCAAAAATCAATTTTTAGCAAACACCAGCCATGAAATCCGCACACCGCTGAGTTCTATTATCGGTTTCACCCACCTGCTGTTAGCCCAAGGCTACAATCCAACTAAAGAACGCCATAAAGAGTATTTAAATATTATTCAGTCGAGCGGCAAGCACCTGCTAGCGTTAATCAACGATATTTTGGATCTCTCTAAAATTGAAGCGAACCAGCTAGAAGTGCAGAGGGAAATAGTGAATGTGCCAGCACTGTGCCATAATGTTTTGGCGCTAGTGAAGGAAAAAGCTGCTAATAAGGGTATAAAGCTGCTTCTAGACATAAGCCCGGATGTCATAACTCTAGTAGCTGACCCTTTGCGACTCAAGCAAATGCTATTGAATTTGCTTTTTAACGCCCTCAAATTTACTACTACAGGAACTGTTGGTTTACAGGTCATTGCTAAAGGTATATTTGTGCATTTTACAGTTTGGGATACTGGTACTGGCATCTCTAAAGCAGACCAGACTCAACTTTTTCAACCTTACTTCCAAATTGCCAACGCCGCAGTTAGTCGCAATGAAGGCACAGGTTTGGGGTTAGCTGTAACTCAAAAACTCGCAGAAATTCATGGTGGTTGGGTGGAAGTCGAATCGGAAGTTGATCGCGGCTCGCGTTTTACTATCGTATTGCCCCTCAATCAGCAAGGGGCAGTAGGGGGAAATAGTGATGTTGTTTCTTTATCATCCTTATCTCCTTTACCGATTGTTCCTAACTCTTTTATAGAAATTTTGTTAGTGGAAGACGACTTACACAACGCCAAGTTGATGCAAGTTTATCTAGAGAAATTGGGCTATCAGGTGAGTTGGGTAAAGAATGCTGCCGAGATGTGGGAAGTTCTCACAAAGCTAGATCCAGCAATAATTTTAATGGATGTCAACCTGCCGGATGGAAATGGTTTGAACTTAGTACGGCAGCTGCGAGAAAATCAGCAGTATCGAATGACTCCGGTAATTGCCCAAACAGCAATGGCGATGAAAGGCGATCGCGAAACTTGTCTAGCTGCTGGAGTCAATGACTATATTTCTAAACCAATTGATTTACCACTGTTAGCAAGCTTGGTAGCAAAATACAGCAAATTCCCAACCTCGCAAGAGGCGGGGAAAATGACTATTGACGAGTAACTAATGACTACAATGGAATTTGTTGGGTGCTATAGGGTTTCGGCAGGACTCTAAAAATGATGCTGACAGAAAAACTTGAGCAACTAAAAGCTTTATTTGCAGAAATGGAGCAGGCTTTGATTGCCTACTCTGGGGGTGTTGATAGTACTTTGGTTGCCAAGATTGCTTATGATGTGTTGGGCGATCGCGCTTTGGCTGTGACTGCTGTTTCGCCGTCGCTACTGCCAGAAGAGTTGGAAGATGCCAAGATTCAGGCGGCAACTATTGGGATTGGGCATCAAATTGTCCAGACGCACGAAATGGACAATCCTAATTACACCGCCAACCCTGTCAACCGCTGCTATTTTTGCAAAAGTGAATTACATGACACTCTCAAACCTTTAGCTAGGGAGTTGGGTTATCCCTATGTGGTAGATGGAGTGAATGCCGATGATTTGCATGATTATCGCCCAGGAATTCAAGCAGCAAAGGAACGAGGCGCGCGATCGCCTTTAGCTGAAGTTGGCGTCACCAAAATGGAAGTCCGCCAACTGTCGCAACAATTTGGTTTACCTTGGTGGGATAAACCCGCTCAACCTTGCCTTAGCTCCCGCTTTCCCTACGGTGAAGAGATTACTGTAGCTAAGTTACAACGAGTCGGTAGAGCAGAAATTTATCTGCGAAAGCTGGGGTTGAAGAATTTGCGCGTGCGATCGGAAGGAGATACAGCACGTATTGAATTACCGCCAGAACAAATCAAAGAGTTTGTATTAACAATAGATTTACAGAAAGTAGTTTCCGCTTTTCAAGAATTTGGCTTTATCTACATAACCCTAGATTTGGAAGGTTATCGCAGCGGCAAGTTGAATCAGGTTTTAAATCGGGAAGCTTTGGGCGTTAAAGTATAAGATTTCGAGGGTTGCTGAGTGGAGAGTGCTACCTCCCCTGCACTCCGAAGTTGCTTCACTTGGGGAGCCACCCCCGTGGGCGGGTTTCCCGGCTTGAGGGGAGTGGCGTCAGACCCCTGCGTACCCGTCACTCTCTCCTGCTCTCTGCACCCTGCTCCCTGCCCCTCTGCTTCCCAATCCCCAATCCCTTTTTCATCGACTTCCATAAATCTATAATTATGATGGCGATCGCTCAATTCTAGCGCTGAGTGAGCTTTAACTCTATCTGCTGTAGTGTTGCTTGCCAAACATCGTAACCAGATGGAGAAAGATGTAATCCATCTGTGGTCAAATCAAGGCGCAAATTACCTTCAAAGTCTGTAAACCATTTGTAGATATTTATATAAGTAGCTTTTTCTTGTTTGGCAATTAGTTCTAGTTGTGTATTGAGATGACGAATGCGTTTGTTAGAAATTGTTGGCAAGCGAGTAGGCAGGATTGATTGGATAATTATTTGAGTTTTTGGATGAGTTTGCCGTAAGCGGCGCATAATCAGGCGATGATTACGCAAAATTACCTCATCACTAACGCCTTTGCGTAAGTCGTTAATCCCCGCCATGACATATATCACATCTGGCCGTGTCGCTGAGAATGCAACCAATCTTTTTAAAACGCCACTGGAGGTATCTCCAGATATTCCCTGATTTAGCCACAACTTACCAGTTGGTAGTTTTTCTTTGGGAAACCACATGCTCAAGGAATCCCCGACTATGATGCTCAGACGATTTGCACCTTGGCCTTGTCCGATGGCTTTAGCCTCCAAAGCTAATAAACTTTTCCAATCTTCATAAGTTAGTTGGCGTTTCGTGTCCGGCTCCCAAAATGCTTGCAAGTTATCATCATCGACGCGTTTGGTAACCTGTCCTGTTTTCAGAGCTGCTAATCTCTGGTAATACAGTTGACTTCCTGTTACTAGTGCGTAGTTAGCTCCTGCGGAGGTTGGGTTGAATTCTGGTAAGGAGATACCAACACGGGGGATGATTTTTTCACCTTCTGTTGGCTGTGAACCCTTTAAAGTTTGCAAAGCCTGGTTGCTGAATTCCGGTAAGGAGATATCAACGCTGGGGATAATTTTCTCACTTACTGTTGGCTGGGAACCCTGCTTTAAATCCCACTGGAACCTAAAATGTTCTGGCATGATAATCGACATCTGTGGAAGAGCCGATGCTGGTATTGCCAATCCTGTTAACAAGCTTGCTGCCAACAGATAAGGGTCCCTCATCGTTTCATCTCTCCTATACTCATTGCTTTTACTTATGACAGTAGTAACTGGCTGTATTCAGGAAAATTTTACTTCGGTCAAGTTCTTATTTTCAATTACCCTGTCTAAGTCTGTAAAGCATGATCACGGGATTAAATTTGATAATTTACAATCTCTTAAAACAAATTTTAAGGGTTACTTACAAGTATAATTTATCGCATAATGTTTCCGCAGACACGGATTCGCTAACTTTACTACTTTGGATCACACTATTTAAGTGCTTTACCGCTTGGTCTGCTCTACAGCAAAATTGAAGCTTAATTTTTCCAAGTTTATTAGATCACCAATTTGTCTATTACGTCCAGAATTGGTGTTTTGTAAATAGTTTTTGTGGTTCTCGTTAGAAGTTTTGTTGGTTTTAATGTTGTTAGCATGGTAAAAATGTCTACCTAATTTTAGGCTGCCTATTTTTAGGAAATTCTGGTGATTGCCTTCAGTTTGTTAGACCAAAAACTGAGAGTTTGTTAATTTTCTCATATAAAATTTATTGATGCTGATGCATCGTTTGTCAAGTATGGGATTAGTAAGATTAAAAATACGAGAACTAGCGCAAGAGAAAGGATGGACGCTAAAGGAGGTTTCTGATCGTTCTGGGGTGATTTACAGTACGGTGCGAAGCTATGCTCGCCGCTCTAGAATGACTACAGTTGATTTTACAGCTATTCACAAATTAGCTCGTACATTTGATGTGATGATTGAAGACTTGGTAGAAATTCTAGAGGAGTAGGCAATTATTGAAAAAATTCTAACTATAGGCGTAGTAAATTTATTTTTATTTTTGCTAGTCAAATTTATAAATACTATAATTAATGCTGCAATGTAAAATATGCATTCGAGCAATTTAAATTGAGTATTAGAGTTATATAGAAGAACCAGATTGAAAGTGCTAAGATTTAGGCGAAGTCATTAATATTCACCTGTTATTTTGTGGCTAGAGCTAGTACAGCGATCGGTGTCAGTCCCATTATTAAAGAGATTGTGCAAAAACAGGCACATTCAACACGTTTAACTTTAAAAGAGGTAATTCTCATGGGAATGTTAGCAATTGATAAACTGGACGATCAAAGTCGTCAAGAACTAGCAAATGAAGTACATAAAATGCAGGTAAATGGTGAAATATGAATTTGCTTACTCGATGCAACATTCAAAACTCCAAAAATATTACTTATTAACTATTCACCAAAACGATAACGACTGGCATTAAGATAATCTTCATTAATTTCAAAAGATATCCATTGGCGTTGCATAGTCTCCGCTACAAATCCTGTAGTGTTAGAGCCAGCAAATGGATCTAATACTATATCACCTTCATCAGTTAAAAATTTGATGAAGAACTCCGCGAAAGTTGCAGGAAATCGCGCTGGATGGGGTTTAATTCCTGCGACTTTACAGCGGCGCAGATAAGCGCTATTTGATTCCGTATTAGCAATTTCTAGTAAGTTAGGTGGAATTGCACCCTGGTTATCCTTTTGAAATTTATCAGAAATATCATGTCCGCTTGGACGTATTTTAGCTTTATAGCCATTTTTGAGTAATCGTTTCATACTTTGGCTATATGGCTTTAAAACTTTTCTATTGTCTGCTTTGGGATTAGGTGTTTTGGACAACCACCAAACTACATTTACTGAATCTTTAACCCGAATTCGCCTAATTGTTACCCACTCAGCAGGAGTAGGTAATCTAGCTGGGTTGTAGTGGTAGAATTCTTGAGCAAGAAAAAAGCCAACTTCTTTGCATAATCTAACTAAAAGCTCATATTGATAGATACTCCGCACGGGATTACCAGGAAGATAAGCACCACCTAAATCTAATACAAATGAGCCATTATCAGTCAGTACTCGTTTAAATTCGTATGCAAAAGGTAGAAACCACTCTAGATATTTTTCAGCACTTTCATTGCCGTATTCTTTTTTGCGTGTAAGAGCAAATGGGGGCGAAGTTAGAATTAAATTAATACTGCTGTCATTGATGAATTTGATTAATTCTAGACTATTGCCTAAATATACTGCTCCGTTATTTTGGGTATAATAAGGGCTAAAATTACCTAATTCCTGTGTTTTTTTAGTTTTGGCTGTCAAGAGGAGTTAATATTTGAAGATTTTCGCGGTTTTATATTGATAACTTGTTTTAAACACAAAAGTTTTGAGTTAAAGAAAATAATATGTACTAGCATAAGGATAGGAATTACCCCATCCTATTTGGAATTAAAAACCTACCATTTTTTGTAAGGTAGAAATTTACCAGACATAATAATTTTCACGCGATCGCCTTTGGGATCTTCTTCTTTCTCTACATCCAAAGTAAAATCAATTGCGCTCATAATCCCGTCGCCAAACTTTTCTTGAATTACATCCTTAATCGGGAAACCATACACTTGCATAATCTCGTAGAAACGATAAATTAGGGGATCGGTTGGTACAACTGGGCCTAATCCTTTCACAGGGTATGCAGTTAATTCTTCTATATAACTTGCATCTAACCCTAATGCTTCCACTAATAATTTCGCTTCTTCTTCAGAAGCACTAGCTTGGCGGTAAAATACAGCAGCAATCCATACTTCGTCGCGTCCGATAATTTTTTCTAAATCAGCAAAACTTAATCCTTTATTTTGCTTTGCTGCTAATAAGTTTTGTGTAATTTCGGGAATAGACATCTAATAGCTCTTCTAGCCAATTAATTTTGCAAGATAAAATTTTAACATAATTGGAATAGGCAATCGCTCTTAGAATTATCTTCACCCGATATTTGCACTTCTTGTTGCTTAGTCAGTTGTGCTGCATAAGCAATGGCAATTTTGATATTTTCTAATGTTAGTGGAGGGTAATACTTGACTATTTCTTCAAATGTCAATCCTTCAGTTAGGTTATCAAGGATGACTGAAACCATCGCTTGTGTACCTTTAATGTGTGGCTTACTAGGACAAGTTTGAGGATTAATACTAATATGTTCTTGCCAGTTAGCAATGGTTTTGAGTGCTTTTGGTTAAAGTGGTTTATAGGCGATCACTTTTTGGTTGTTATTAGGTCAAATAAAATTAATTTTTATTAACTTGACTTGTCACTTTAATATGGTATTTAGCCATTATAGCTAAGTAAATTGTTAACAATAAACTGTATATGGCTGATCTAGAAAGTTTACTTAGTTACCTGCCAAATATAATTGATGAACTTAATCTTAATAACAGAATCAACAATTACAAACACAGATAAAAAATAAATCTCAGAAAACATTTACTTTTAAACTTTCAATCATTATTGGTCTTTGCAGCCCAATATTGCTGTTTTTTTGTGTTTGGATAGGTCAAGATAAATTACCACAAATACAGCAAATTACCTTAAATATTAATCAAGAAGAAAGGACTAAAAATAATTTTGAATCTGCACAAAAGCTTGGCATGGAAGCATCTTTAATCGTTCAAAATCCACCCCATGCCCCAGAAGTATGGGAAAAATCAAGCATTAAATGGCAAGAAGCAATCTCTTTATTAGAGAAAATTCCTGAAGGTACATCTATTTCTGAACAAGCAAAAAAACAAATATCTAGTTATCGTATTAATAGTCAAACCATCTCTAAAAGAATCTTAAATGAAAATCAAGCAAAAGAAAATTTTGAATTTTCCCAAAAACTAGCAATAGAAGCCTCTATTTTAGTTCAAAATCCTCCTCATCCCCCAAAAGTTTGGAAGCAAGCACAATTAAAATGGCAACAAGCAATCAAGTTATTAGAAAGTATTCCGCAGAGTACATTTGTGTCTGAAAAGGCTAAGGAGAAATTATCTAGTTATAAAACTAATTATGGTGCTGTGAGTACACAGGTAAAAGATTAAGTTTTTTTTTGGATTTAAAGAGATGGTAGTAGTTTAAATTCTAAGATTAGTATTAAAACTCGTGAGTCTTTAAAATATAAACAAATCCCCCACCGCAAGGTGGGGGATTTTAATTACCTAAAACACTATTAGCCGGATCAACCGAACTTGCCAGCGGTAGAGGCAATTAAAAAGGCTGCGTAGGTGAGGACATAGCCAACGGTGAAGTGAGCTAGACCAACCAAACGACCTTGAACGATAGACAGAGCAACGGGCTTATCTTTCCAGCGAACCAGGTTAGCTAGAGGAGTACGCTCATGTGCCCAGACAAGGGTTTCAATCAACTCTTGCCAGTAACCTCTCCAGGAGATGAGGAACATGAAGCCTGTAGCCCAAACTAGGTGTCCGAACAGGAACATCCAAGCCCAGACAGATAGGTTATTCACACCGTAGGGGTTGTATCCGTTAATCAACTGAGCGGAGTTAGCCCAGAGATAATCACGGAACCAGCCCATGAGGTATGTGGAATTTTCGTTGAACTGAGCAACGTTTCCTTGCCAAATACCTAAGTGCTTCCAGTGCCAGTAGAAGGTTACCCAACCTACTGTGTTTAATGCCCAGAAGAGTGACAGATAGAAGGAGTCCCAACCAGAGATGTCGCAAGTACCGCCACGACCGGGGCCGTCGCAAGGGAAGGCATAGCCGAAGTCCTTTTTATCGGGCATCAGCTTGGAACCACGAGCATCCAAAGCACCCTTGACCAGAATCAAGGTAGTGGTGTGGAGACCCAAGGCGATCGCATGGTGTACCAAGAAGTCACCAGGGCCAATTGTTAAGAAGAGGGAGTTGGTGCCAGAGTTAATGGCATCCAGCCAGCCACTCAACCAAACGTTACCGTAGTTGGGGTAGGCTGTGTAAGCAATACTATCAGGGTTAGACAGTAGGGTGTTTAAGCCGTACAGTACTTTTCCGTGAGAAGCTTGAACGAACTGAGCAAATACTGGCTCAATTAGGATTTGTTTTTCAGGAGTACCGAAAGCAACCACTACGTCGTTGTGAACGTACAAACCAAGGGTGTGGAAGCCTAAGAAGAGAGATACCCAGCTGAGGTGGGAAATAATCGCTTCTTTATGCTTCAGCACGCGGTCGAGTACGTTGCCTTTGTTTTGTTCGGGGTCGTAGTCACGAACCCAGAAAATCGCACCGTGAGCAAAAGCACCAACCATCAAGAAAATAGCGATGTACTGATGGTGAGTGTAAAGAGCTGCTTGGGTGGTGTAATCCTTAGCCATGAAGGCGTAAGGAGGTAGGGCATACATATGTTGAGCCACCAAGGAGGTAACAGTTCCCAGCGCAGCTAGGTGAATACCCAACTGAAAATGCAGGGAGTTGTTATAGGTGTCGTATAGCCCTTGGTGAGGCAGGTTGAACTGACCTTCACTCTTGCTTCCGGGTACTAAACCAGACTTGGAATTCAGCATTTCTTTGATGCTGTGACCAATTCCGAAGTTAGTCCGGTACATATGTCCGGCAATGATGAAGATAACAGCGATCGCCAAGTGGTGGTGAGCCATATCGGTCAGCCACAAGGATTCTGTTTGCGGATGGAAGCCACCCAAGAAAGTCAGAATCGCCGTACCTGCACCTTGAGATGTGCTGAATACATGACCTGCTGTATCAGGATTCTGGGCATAAACACCCCAGTTACCTGTAAAGAATGGTGTCAAGCCTGCTGGGTGGGGCAGAGTGGTAAGGAAGTTATCCCAACCTACGTGCTGTCCGCGAGATTCGGGGATTGCAACGTGAATCAAGTGTCCGGCCCAAGCCAAAGAACTGACACCAAACAGGCCTGCTAAGTGGTGGTTCAGGCGAGGTTCAGCACTCTTAAACCAAGAGAGGCTAGGACGGAACTTAGGCTGCAAGTGCAACCAACCAGCAAACAAGAACACTGCTGCCAACAGTAGGAGGAACACTGAACCTGTGTACAATTCAGTATTTGTCCGCATACCGATGGTGTACCACCAGTGATAAACACCAGAGTAAGCAATATTTACAGGATTGCTAGCGCCACCTTGGGTAAAAGCTTCGATTGCTGGTTTACCGAAGTGGGGGTCCCAAATTGCATGGGCGATCGGACGAATATGAACAGGATCTTTAATCCACTGTTCAAAGTTACCTTGCCAGGCTACGTGGAACAGGAGGCTGGAAGCCCACAGGAAAATGATTGCCACATGACCGAAGTGAGTAGCGAAAATCTTTTGGTAAAGATTTTCTTCTGTCATGCCATCATGGCTTTCAAAGTCGTTGCCTGTGGCGATCGCATACCATATCCGACGTGTAGTCGGGTCCTGTGCGAGATCCTGGCTAAATTTTGGAAATTTTGTTGCCATAGGTTTGATAATTCCTCTGACCTTTAGCCATCAGGTATCAGCATATGGAGTTTTGAGTCTGAGTTCTGAGTTTTGATTGGGCACTCAACGCTCAGTACTCAGCACTCAGCACTCCATATAACTGATTGCTATCCTACTGAAAGAATGTGTGCGTGGAAGAAAGCCCAGGTGGTGGCAATTCCTCCTAAGAGGTAGTGAGCTACACCTACAGCACGACCCTGAATAATGCTCAGAGCGCGAGGCTGTATTGTTGGAGCTACTTTCAGTTTATTATGAGCCCAAACGATGGACTCAATTAGTTCTTGCCAGTAGCCACGACCACTGAACAGGAACATCAAGCTGAATGCCCAAACAAAGTGAGCACCCAAGAACATTAGACCGTAACCAGAAAGTGCACTTCCGTAGGAGTTGATTACTTGTGCAGCTTGTGCCCACAAGAAGTCACGCAACCAGCCATTGATTGTGATGGCACCTTGGGCAAAGTTACCACCAGTGATATGAGTCACATTACCAGCTGCGTCTACAGTTCCCCAAACATCTGATTGCATCTTCCAGCTGAAGTGGAAAATAGCAATTGAAATGGTGTTGTACATCCAGAACAGTCCGAGGAACACATGGTCCCAACCAGACACTTGGCAGGTACCGCCACGACCAGGGCCATCGCAAGGGAAGCGGAAGCCCAAGTTTGCCTTATCTGGAATCAGACGTGAGCTACGAGCAAACAGGAATCCTTTTAACAGAATCAGCACTGTGACATGAATCTGGAATGCGTGAATGTGGTGGATCATGAAATCCGCCGTACCCAACGCAATCGGCATCATTGCCACTTTGCCGCCTACTGCCAAAATACCGCCGCCAAAAGCATAGCTTACTGGTTCGAGGGCATTAGGAGCAGTGCCACCAGGAGCCAGGGTGTGCAGGTTTTGCACCCACTGAGCAAATACTGGTTGTAACTGAATTGCCGTATCCGAGAACATATCTTGGGGACGTCCCAAGGCACGCATTGTGTCATTGTGTACGTACAGCCCAAAGCTATGGAAGCCAAGGAATATACATACCCAGTTGAGGTGAGAGATGATAGCATCTCTGTGACGAAGCACCCGATCCAGCACGTTATTTTGGTTCACTACTGGATCGTAATCGCGCACCATGAAGATGCTAGCGTGAGCAGCACCACCCACAATTAGGAAGGCACCGATCCACATATGGTGAGTGAATATGCACAATTGCGTTGCATAATCAGTTGCCAAATATGGATATGGAGGCATCGCGTACATGTGGTGTGCCACGATGATGGTTAGCGAACCCAGCATGGCAAGGTTAGTTCCCAACTGAGCGTGCCAAGAGGTGGTCATGTTTTCGTAGAGACCCTTATGTCCTTCACCAGTGAAAGGACCTTTGTGGTTTTCTAGGATCTCTCTGATACTGTGACCAATACCCCAGTTAGTACGGTACTGATGTCCGGCAATGATGAAGATAACAGCGATCGCCAAGTGGTGATGAGAAATATCTGTCATCCACAAGCCGCCTGTTACAGGATTCAGACCGCCCTTGAAGGTGAGGAAATCAGCGTACTGGCCCCAGTTCAACGTCCAGAAAGGAGTTAAACCATTGGCAAAGCCAGGGAACAGGTCGATCAACAAGTCTTTGTTCAGGATGAACTCGTGGGGCAAGGGGATATCTTTTACAGCTACCCCTGCATCCAACAGCTTGTTGGTCGGTGCTGACACATGAATCACGTGACCAGCCCATCCCAAGGAACCACAACCTAACAACACTGCTAAGTGGTGATTCAGCATTGACTCTACGTTCTGGAACCATTCCAGTTTTGGAGCGCGCTTGTGGTAATGGAACCAACCGGCAAACAGGAATAAGCCTGCCAGTACCAAGCCGCCAATGGCAGTTACGTAGAGCTGGAATGTGTTTGTAATACCCCAGCCACGCCATACTTGGAACAAGCCAGAGGTGATTTGAATACCGTGGAAGCCACCGCCAACATCACCATTTAAAATGTCTTGTCCCACAATGGGCCAAACGACTTGAGCACTAGGCCTTACATTCAAAGGGTCGCTCAGCCAAGCTTCGTAGTTGGAAAACTTAGCGCCGTGGAATATCATCCCGCTCAGCCAAATCGTCACTATTGCTAAGTGGCCGAAGTGTGCTGCGAATACCTTGCGGGAGATGTCTTCTAGATCGCTTGTATGTGTATCAAAATCGTGGGCGAGGGCATGCAGGTTCCAAATCCATGTGGTGGTTTTGGGACCTCTAGCTAAAGTTCTGTCGAAGTGTCCGGGTTGTGCCCATCTCTCAAATGAGGTAGGTACAGGGTCTTTATCGACTATCACTCTTGCCTTTTTTTCCTCTCGCTCCGGAGGACTAATCGTCATTCGACCTCCTCTCTAGATAAGGAATGAGGAATCATGAAACCACAAAGTGAACCATTATCGCTGCTTCCAGAATTTACCTGGGGGAGCGATGAAGAGCCTATGTGGAAGTTGTTTCTGTTGAATTATAGAGTCTTCACTTGTACATTGTTGGAGAGAAGTTAACAATAATTCAAAATCACTGGAATAATTGTCTAATCTGCCTTTGAAGTTCAAAATAATGGTCAAAAAGTCAAGACTTTATTCATTTTATTTACAAACAAACATAATTTGTAAAATTTATGGTTTGAATGGGTAAACTGAAAATTTTTGCTGTTATTGTTGTTGCCGGCTCATTTAATTTACTACTGACAAAAATCGTCAAAAAAGCACTTAAATACTCAAAAGTCCTTAGTCACTACTAGTAATGGCTGATGACTAAACAACCAAGACAAGGAAAAGTTCATCCCATCCCTTGAAGGAATAGGCTTTCCCGTCGTTTTTCTGTAAAAGTAATGAATCATCAAGGAGGTTTCACCTTTTGGGCTATAGTGCCCTATGGACAGTTTGATACAAAATAATCTGTCAGTTGTTAAAGGCTATCACTGGGTGGAAGGCATGAAAATGTGGCAGAAGACGGTGTTAGAGAATCTCCTTCCCAAGAGATTCGCTCTTTTTAGATGGTTAATAACATTGTTACTAGCCTTGAGTTTGGTAAGCTGTGGCGAGAAAGCTGTAAGCCAAGACGTTTCTGTTAGCAGCTATACAGGAAGTCCACAGCAGATTTCCAAAGAATTTTCGGAAGTTGCCCCACCTAGTACTATTCAAGAACTACGCTCAACCCTAGAGGTTTATCAGCCACAGGTAAGTATAATTACACCGCAAGCTGAAGAAGTCTTGAAAGACAACAAAGTTACAGTTCGCTTCCAAGTTAAAGATTTACCAATATTTAAAGACCCGAAACTCGAATTAGGGCCTCATCTTCATGTAATTGTTGACAATCAACCTTACATAGCTGTTTACGACTTAAATCAGCCCTTAGCGTTACCAGACTTGTCTCCTGGTACTCATACTTTGCGAGTCTTTGCCTCTCGCCCTTGGCATGAAAGCTTTAAAAATGAAGGCGCTTACGCCCAGACAACATTTCACATTTTAAGCAAAACTGATGACAACAACCCCGATCCAGCCCTGCCTCTGCTAACCTACAGCCGTCCTAAAGGGGATTACGGGGCAGAACCGATACTACTGGATTTTTACCTGACTAACGCGCCACTGCATCTCCTTGCTCAAGACAACTCCAAGAATGAATTCAGTGATTGGCGCATTCGTTGCACAATAAATGGTGAAAGCTTCGTTCTTGATCGCTGGCAGGCAATTTACCTCAAAGGCTTCAAACCAGGTAAAAATTGGGTCAAGCTAGAATTTCTCGATAACCAGGGTAATCCTGTAAAAAATGTCTTTAACACCACAGTTGGGCTGATTAACTACCAGCCAAACGGTAAAGATACTCTGGCGAGAATTGTCAGAGGCGAACTCAAAGCTGATGAGGTACGCGGTATTGTAGACCCGAATTATACTGCCAAGATACCAGCGGCAGAACCAGCGCCCACACCTACGCCTACTGCTACTCCTAAGGTTGAAATCACACCCGAAACACAACCACAAGAAGAAAAGCAGCCACTTCCAGAAACTGAGATTCCAATACCTCAAACACAACCAACTGAGTTAAAACAGCCAACGGTTGTGCCATCCCCCAGCTTAAGTCCTACGCCGGAACCAATTAAACCACCAAAGGCGACACCAGAACCACAGCCAGAGGTAACGCCAACACCTGAAGCTACTGAGTTACCCGAAAAAGTGGCTCCTCAACCAGACAAACGAAAATTTGGTGGGTATTTCCAGCGTCGTCCGCGTCCAACTGCTGTACCATCTCCCAGCTTGCCACCGACACTGCCAGAGGTTATTGAGTCTCCTGTACCAGAACCAACTGCACCACCAGAGGCGACACCAGCACCACAGCCAGAGGTAACGCCAACACCTGAGACTACTGAGTTACCTGAAAAAGTAGCTCCTCAACCAGAAAGACGAAAATTTAGCGAATATTTCCAACGTCGTCCGCGTCCAACTGCTGTACCATCTCCTAGTTTGCCACCGACATTACCAGAAATTATTGAATCTCCCGTACCAGAACCCCAGCTAGAGGTAACGCCAACAGGTGAGCAAACTAATGAACAGCAAGGGAGCTAAAGAGTTAGTGTTAACCGAAGATACTCAAATTTAACTTCTGAGATAAAATTTCGAGAAAGGCGATCGCTGCTACAGGATTTCCGATACTATCCAAGGCAGGACTATAGCAAGCGATCGCTCCCTCTTTTGGTACTACTGCTAACAGTCCACCACCAATGCCTGACTTCATCGGTAAACCAATCTTGACTGCAAACTGGGAAGATGCCTGATACAGTCCGCAGGTTAACATTATGGCATTGACAATTTGACGATGTTGTGGTAATACAACACTGTTGTGACAAGCTAAGATTTTTCCTAGTAGAGCTAAATCTTTTACTTGCCCTGAGAGACAACATATTTGCTCGTAAGTATCAAGAGCTACTTCACTATTTTCGATCTGCTGAGTTTCGGCAAGATAGTTAGCGATCGCTTGATTGGCTATTGAGCGTTTTAAACGCACGGAGTCCAGCATGAGTTCGTCTAATTTTAGCTGGCAACCTGCTAATTGGTTCAGCCATTGACAAAATTTTTGAGTGCGATCGCTAGCATTTTTTCCTGGTAACTTATCTGCGAGGGTAATTGCCCCACTATTAATCATCGGATTACGGGGGTGTCCGCGATCGGCAATCAGTTGGTCTAAAGAATTGAATGCTTCATCTGATGGTTCCACCCCTACCCACTTTAAAACCGTCTCTGTTCCCAAATGTGCCAGCAGATAAAGTAATGAAAACGGTTTAATGGTACTCATTAGTGGGAACACACGAGATATATCACCTGCGCTGAAAGTTTCTCCCGTTTCACAGCAAATGTAAACCGCAAACCAACGAGGATCAGCCATAGCCAATCGTGGGGTACGGTCAGCAACTTGTCCTCGTTCAACCTGGGTTTTAGCTTGTTCTACCCAAGCTGATAACTCTGTAGTGGTTAATGCTTTAAGTCCTTTCAAAAGTGATACACGCTAAAACTATTTCTAGTTTATGTAAAGCAGTTACTCAGTAGCAGACTGATAGCGAACTTGTAGCGTTACAAAAGCTTGTATCCGTTGTTCTCCAGCAACAACAGGTGTGCTGGCTAAATCCCCTAAAGCCGCTTTCTGTGCCAAGTTTGTTGTGTCTAGTGCTGTTGGGGTAGGCGGACTAGCACCGTTAATTTGAATGCTGACAATTTCCTGTTGCTTCAGTTGCAAAGCACCCAAAGCTGCATCTGCTTGAGAACGAGCATCTTTCGAGGCTGCATTGATTGCTTGTTTTTGTGCAGCAGCGATCGCCTCATCTGATGCTACTAATGTTACACCATCGATTCTTGTAGCTCCGGCTTTAATCGCTTCATCCAACAATGTACCAATTTTTTCTGGAGCAATTTGGAAGCGCACAATGTTAGTTGCAGAATAGCCAGAGATTACTTGCTTGCCATCTTTTTGGCTATAGCGAGGATTAAGACTGATACTGGTAGTCTCCAATTTAGTCACATCCTGACGTGCTTTCAATAAATTAACTACCGCTGCCGATCGCTTTGCAAGTTCCTGTTGGACAAGTGCAGACGTTTGGGCCTGCACCTCCACACCCAAACTTACTCGTGCAGTTGTTTTAGGAATATCTACGACTCCTCGTCCAGAAACCACAAGTGTTTGAGATGGAAATACCACATTTGGCTCAACTCGGCCCACAGCTGCTTGGCAACCTACCAAACTCAACAACCCTAAAGTAGGTAGTAGCCATTGCAATGGTTTACCAGCATTTAGTCTAAAACTTGGCGAAGAAAATAAATTCATAATTTAATCAAAAAATTTTTGTGTGTTTCCAATGTGGCACTTGAACAGTTATTGTCTGCTGGCGTTACAGTTTTGGAAACTTAAAAAATCGCCTTTATAAAAGGAAGCCTGGATTAGGAGTGATTACGTGACAAGCTTCACAATTATGGAATTAGCTCTTAGTGCAAAGAATATCTTATGACCACAATGTGCAAAAGTATATATTGTTTGATAAACAAGGTAACAGATTCCGCCTGTATCAAGCCTTGTTTTGTATGCCTTAATTACCAATTAATATGATTCCTCGTGTTAGAGCGCCAGAATTACCGCAAAATTATCCTTGGTTTAATACTGATAAACCATTATCTATTAAAAAACTCAAGGGCAGAGTTGTAATTTTAGATTTTTGGACATACTGCTGTATTAATTGCCTGCATATCCTGCCAGACCTAAAATATTTAGAACAAAAATATCAGGATAGCCTGACAGTTATCGGTGTTCACTCAGCTAAATTTGATAATGAGAAAGAAACTGAAAATATTCGCCAAGCTATCTTGCGCTATGAGATCGAACATCCAGTTGTAGTAGATAGTGGTTTTCGGATTTGGCAAGAGTATGCTGTACGTGCTTGGCCTACCTTAATGATTATTGATCCAGAAGGTTATGTAATTAGCTATGTTTCTGGCGAAGGTCATCGTGATGCATTAGACCAGCTAATTGAAAAACTAATTTTAGAACATCGTGAAAAAGGCACAATTAATTTTCAAGAACTCAACCTAAATTTAGAAAAACAGCGCCAAACATTAATTACACCCCTAGCTTTTCCTGGTAAAGTCTTAGCTACGCCAGCAGGATTATTTATTGCTGACTCTGGCCATCATCGTTTAGTAATGAGTAGCTTTAAAGGTGAAATTCTGCACGTAATTGGTACAGGAAAATCTGGTTTAACTGACGGTAATTTTAATAAAGCACAGTTTTCTGCACCTCAAGGAATGGTATTTGATGCAGATAATCAAATTCTCTACGTTGCTGATACAGAAAATCATGCTTTACGGCAAGTTGATTTGCAGCGTCAAGTTGTGGAAATCATTGCGGGAACTGGTGAACAAAGTCCTAGTATTCGTCCTCATGGTGGTGCTGGTTTAGACACAGCGCTAAATTCTCCTTGGGATTTGGTGAAAGTAGGAAATACCTTGTTTATTGCGATGGCGGGATCGCATCAAATTTGGGAAATGGATTTAGAAACTGGGGTTATCAAAACTTATGCTGGTATGGGCGCAGAAGCTTGTATTGATGGTTCATTGATTGAATCTGCTTTTGCTCAACCTAGTGGTATTACTAGCAATAGCGAAGAGTTATATGTTGCTGATAGTGAAGTGAGTTCAATTCGCGGTGTGGAAATAGTGGAACCGCGTTTAGTTAGAACTGTGTGCGGTAGTGGTGATTTATTTGGTTTTGGTGATGTAGATGGACAAGGTGAAAATGTCCGGTTACAGCATTGTTTGGGGGTAGAATATGCTGAGAATTATTTATGGGTAGCAGATACATATAACCACAAAATTAAATTAGTTAGTCCCAACACAGGTAATTGTCAAACAATTTTGGGTGATGGTGTGATGGGTTTGCAGGATGGACAAAGTAAGAATGCTCGATTTTTTGAACCTTCGGGATTGAGTATTATGGGTTCAAATTTATATATTGCTGATACTAATAATCATGTAATTCGTTGTGTTAATTTGAATTCGTTTGAAGTAACAACGCTGAAGTTGGTGGGTTTGTGTGCGCCGGATGTTTGTGTTCCGTCTAATTTTTAGGATGATTTCTCACGCAAAGACGCAAAGGCGCAAAGCTTTTTTAGGAGCTTGATTTCAGTGCTTTTACTGAATTGATGTTAAAAATTGTAGTTTAAAATAATTAGTTAAAATTACCAACTAGATATTAACTGCATTGTGAATGAATAATAACTTTACTCCCTTAAACTGTGATGATGATATCATCCTCATTGCCACAGACAGTTTTACGGTAAGCAGGTTAAAAGAGTTAGTTATAAAAGGAATTAGGCAAAAACAACCTTTAAGTGGTAATAACACTACTCTTCGCACTGATTTACTTATTTCTCATTTTCAAAATTTTAAAATTTATGAACGAGATATTTACTTAAATGAAATTAAGTTCCAAATTTTAGAAAAATGCCAATTACTAAAAATAGGTACTAAAGGTTGGCAGGCAGGAGAAATAATAATAACTTTGTCTATTTCACCGAATGGAAAGAAAAAAGATGATGTTTACCTAGAATTTTGTCCTGATGAACCAATTGAACCTGAATCACCCTTAGACGATATTCGCAAAATGATACAAGCAACATGAGTACTATTTTCCATATTACACAAGCTGAACAATGGGAACAAGCAGAAGTAATGGGCAGCTATCGTGCTGATTCATTGGATACTGAGAGATTTATTCACTGTTCAGAAGCTAGGCAATTAGTTAAGGTTGCAAATAGGTTTTTTCGGAATCAAAAGGGATTGGTATTACTATTTATAGATACTCAGAAAGTTCAACCTGAAGTTCGTTATGAGGAGGCGGAAATAGGCGAGTTATTTCCTCATATTTATGGTGAGTTAAATATTGATGCTGTGTTTCAGGTTATTGATTTTGAACCTGGGGAAGATGGTTTGTTTGAGTTACCGCAAGAAGTTGTAGATTTAGGTTAACGTAGACGCGCAGCGGCTTGCCGCAGGCTACCACAGAGGCGCAAAGGACGCAGAGGAGGAGAAATGGAGAGTCAGGGGTTTGATGTAGGTGGGTATGTGGATCAGATGGCGTTGTTGGTGGATTTGCAACTGAGGGATGAGTATCGTGATGGGGTGGTGGCAAATTTTGAGAGAATTAAAGCGATCGCTCAACTTGTAAATGAATTTCCTATACCAGAAGAAATTGAAGTTGCACCAATATTTGAACCATGAATGATGCTGTATCAATAGCGGCGGCTGTGTGTGAAGGTAGAGTTAGCGCGGTGGAAGTGACTAAGGCTGCGTTAACCAGAATTGCAGCACGCGATTGTGAACTCAATTGTTTTACAGCTGTAATTGCGGAAACGGCTTTAGCAGATGCAGCCAAAATTGACAGCGAAATTGCTCAAGGTAATAATCCCGGTGCGTTGGCTGGTGTGCCTTTTGCAGCGAAAAACCTCTATGATATTGCTGGTTTAACAACTCTAGCGGGTGCAAAAATTAATGCCGAAAATCCCCCAGCTACCCAAGATGCAACAGCAGTCGCCAAGTTGAAACAGGCTGGCGCTATTTTGGTTGGGGCGTTAAATATGGATGAGTACGCCTATGGTTTCGTGACGGAAAATTCCCATTACGGCCCTACTCATAACCCCCATGATTTACAGCGTGTAGCTGGTGGTTCATCCGGTGGTTCAGCTGCGGCGGTGGCGGCTGGTTTGGTGACCTTGGCGCTGGGTTCTGATACTAACGGTTCGATTCGCGTTCCGGCGGCTTTTTGTGGAATTTTTGGACTAAAACCAACCTACGGACGCTTATCTCGTGCTGGGGTAGCTTTATTTTCGAGCAGTTTTGACCATGTTGGCCCCTTTGCGCGTTCTGTGCAGGATATTGCCACAGTTTTTGATATTCTGCAAGGAGAAGACGATCGCGATCCGGTTTGTACAAAACGTCCTGCTGAATTATGTTTACCACAACTCAATCAAGATATCTATGGTATCAAAATTGCTATTGCCGATGATTATTTTGTTAAGGGTGCAGAACCGGAAGCTTTGGCAGCAGTAGAACAGGTTGCCCGTGCTTTGGATATTAATGAGTACGTTACGATACCAGAGGCACATCGCGCTAGGGCAGCCGCATTTGTCATTACAGCCAGTGAAGGAGCAAATCTGCATTTAGATAAATTGCGATCGCGTCCCCAAGATTTTGATCATGCAACACGCGATCGCTTTTTGGCTGGGGCGTTAATACCGAGTCATTGGTATTTGCAAGCGCAAAGGTTTAGAAGATGGTATCGCGATCGCATCCGCGAAATTTTTCAAAATGTGGATATAATTATTGCCCCTACTACACCAATTGCAGCACCATTAATTGGTCAACAAACCATGATTATAGATGGTGAAGAAATTCTAGTTCGTCCCCATCTAGGATTGTTTACTCAGCCATTATCTTTCATTGGCTTACCCGTTTTATCTATACCAATTCAGCATCCAAATTCTCTACCTTTGGGTGTGCAATTAATAGCCGCACCTTATAATGAAGCGTTGATTTTAAAAGTTGCATCTACACTAGAAGCCAAAGGTTTAGTATCAGCACCAGTCGTTTAGACCAGTTGCTGAGAAAAATTTAATATAAAGGAATAAATAAAAGCTTAATGTAGGGTGTGTTATGCCGAAGGCTAACGCACCTTGAATTATTGATGGTGCCGTACTCTCAGCGATAATACACCCTACTCGCATGACTATTATTGCGTAACTAAGGGTAAACAGTATTAGGCGGGGAAAATTTATTAGTGTACTTCTTTGTTTGGGTGATCACACTTACATTTGGATCTAAATCATCACCTGTGGAATATATATAATCAAAAGCAACTTTGTCATTTAAAATAGTAGCACGCAAGAACAATCCACTCCAACGAGCAACGGTTTCTATTGATGCATTTTGGTCGAGGTCAGGCATATTTTTGTCTAGTCTAGCGCCCGTAGGATTGTTAGTATTCGTAATGCCATAGTGGTTCACGCCCAAAATACTAATTAATGTCTTGGGAGGGTGTTGAATTTGTTCATAAGTTGCCTGCGCTCTTTGAGGAATAGCTATACTGTCAATAGTTCCCTGCAATAAAGCTACTTTAATGTGGGAGTTATTGATGGGAATGAACTGTTGAGTAGTTGTGTTGCGAAGATTTGCACCAAAAAATGCTCCTGCTAAGAGTTGTTTGGGACGACTAAAAGAACCTTTACATAGAAAAGGTAGGCAGAGGTTTGCAATAGCAGATAGTCCAACAGCGCCTCCTAGAGAGTGACCAAGCAAACCTAGCTTTCTTGTATTGATAATGTTAGTAATAGGCGAATTAGGGTTCTTATTTTCTAGCTTCATTTGTGCTAACACAGCTTCAATTTGTGAAGTGTCAGCAAAAAGTCCTATACCGACCTTTTGACGATTGGCTTGATGATTGGGAACAACTACAATAAATCCGTAGCTAGCTACTATTCGGGCGAAATTTGAGTAATTTGATTTATCTACATTTGCACCTTGTAATAACAAAGCAATAGGAAATGAGCGATTCCCAATTTTATTATCTAACTGTTTGGGAAAGTAAATGTCGGCTATGTCATTATTTGCAGAAATTTTTGTAGTGTAACTATCGACATCCTTAAATAGAGGTGCAGGACTGTAAATTTCAGCCGTAGCTGTTTTTCCAATACCGCAAACAATCAAGGCTGCGCTAGCCAAAGTTACAGACAAATCTTTTAGGATAGCCACAGAAAAGGCTCCTTAACGTAACTAGATTATTTGTACTTTTTCTCAAAAGTATCCAAATAGCATTTTATCCAGTATTGTAACCAAAAAATTACAATCTTTCTCTCTTACTTCTAACAAAAAAATTACTAACTGAAACGTCTAAAAAGAATTACACCATCTCAAAAGCTGGGGGATAAATAACTTTTCCCTTGTGCATTTCTTGATAGCTTTGCAGTGGCTTAACCATGAAAAACTCTTCTGGTACTGAGAAGGGCGACTCGATTTTATAATTAACTGATGGCTCAAACCCAAAGCGATTATAAAATTGGGGATGACCGAGGACGATGATTATAGCTTCTCCTCTAATATTTGCTATTTCTAAACCGACTTGTACTAGTGCGCTACCGATTCCCTGTCTTTGAAAACGTGGATGAACAGCCATAGGTGCTAAACCAAGCACCTGAAATGTTTCTTTACCTACTAGGTCAATGTAGCTGAGTAGAATGTGAGCAACTACTAAACCTTCAACTTCTGCAACTAAAGAAAGTTCTGGAATATAACGGTCAGAATGGCGAATTTCCTCAATTAATTTAGCCTCGTTATCTTGTCCAAAGGCGAGTATATTCACCTCAGTTATTGCTGGATAATCTGAGATAGTTTCACTGCGGATATTCATGTTTTAAATTCAACTCCATAAAAACCCAGTTAGCCCGATGTTCTAAAGGAATTTCAATTTTTTCAAAATATGCTTCAATATTATAAAAGCCAAGGGAATGATAAAATGACAATGCTGCTTTGGTAAACGGTGCAGTATCTAATCGTAATTTTGCATAATCAATATGGCTTGCTTCATTGATAAGAGCTATTAATAAAGACTTTCCTATGCCTTTTCTTTGAAACTCTGGTCTAACATACATCCTTTTGACTTCGCCAATATTGTCACTAATGTTTCGCAAGCAAGCACAGCCAGCGATCTTATGGTTGTACTCTCCCAAAAGTAAGCGACCTGCTGGTGGCGCAAATTCATCAAGTTGGGTTATGTGTTGTTCTAAGAACTGAGATACATCAAAACTGATACCTAATTCATGGGTAAATATTAAGTTAGACCAGGTAAAATATTCTTCCCAAAGTTCATGTAAATGGGATTGATGTTTGTCAGTCTCAAATTGGATAATTTTTAGCAAACTTTATCCCCCTGCTAATTAACTCCAAAACTAATCTACCAATGGTTGCAATTCCTATAATTAATTTAGCTGCGTTCAGCAAGGATAATACAACAAGGCAAACTGTAGCTAAAGAAATTTATCAAGCTTGTCATGAATTCGGTTTTATGTACTTGCAAAATCATGGAATATCACAAGACCTGATAGAGGAAGTGTTTACACAAAATTAATCTTTATTTAATTTACCTTTAGCTGTTAAGCAGCAGCTAGCTTGGAGTGATGAATTTAATAATACAGGCTATGTAGGTATAGAAAGAGAACGCCTGAATCCTAATAAACCAGGAGATTTGAAAGAGGCGTTTAACATAGGCAAACAAATGAAAGATTTACCTGAGTTACCTTTAAATTCCGCTAGTAAAGACCTTAGTTTTATTGTATTCTATAAAGCTTGTACAGAACTGACTAACACTGTGCTACAAGCTTTTGCTTTAGCCTTGGAATTGCCAGAAGATTTTTTTACATCCAGACACAATCAAGAAAATCATACTCTGCGAACTATCCACCGTTACAAATAACACCATTACTCGGACAAATACGTGCTGGTGAGCATTCTGATTATGGCAGTATTACTTTATTGTTCCAAGATGAAATTGGCGGGTTGGAAGTGCAAACTGCATTTGGTGAGTGGATTGCAGCACCTTCAATTCCTAGTACGGTAATAGTCAATACTGGCGATTTAATGCAACGCTGGACAAATCATGTATTTTGCTCAACTAAGCATCGGGTAATGATACCCAGTGACAGCAGGGTGAAACAGTCGCGCTATTCTGTGGCTTTTTTCTGTCATCCTAATGATGATACAGAAATTGCTGGTCTTGAGAGTTGCCGAAATAATTATTCTCCAATTTATCCTCCCATCCTTGCGGGAAAATATCTGTTGAGCCGTTTACAAGCAACATATTAATGAAGACTTACGACTGGATTGTTGTTGGTGGTGGAATTACAGGTGCTGCACTTTCTTACGAACTAGCAAAGACAGGCTTTTCAGTACTGTTATTAGAGCAAGACGAAGCACTACAAAACGCAACTCGTTATAGTTATGGTGGACTAGCTTATTGGTCAGGTACTACACCACTAACTCGCCAACTCTGCGAAGATGCGATCGCACGTTACCAAATCCTATCTCAAGAGTTAGATGCTGATATTGAATTTCGAGAATTAGATTTATTACTCACTATTCCCGCCATCAGCGACCCCAAAGCAGTTGCAGCAAACTATGCTAATTTTGCCATTCCACCCCGTTTACTCACTATTCAAGAAGCTTGTGAATTAGAACCCTTGTTAAATCGAGATGCGATCGCAGGTGCTTTAACTGTTAAACACGGTCATATCCACCCAGAAAAAACAGCACAAGCATACATCCAAGCTTTTCTGCGTGCTGGCGGTGAAATTCAGATAGCCCAAGTCTTACAAGTATTGCGAAATGGTGTAAAAACTAATACTGCCATTTTCCACAGTGCTAATATAGTTATTTGTGCGGGTGGACTCAGCCGCCAACTATTAAAATCCGCTGGGATTCCCATCAAACTGTATTTTACCCACGCAGAAATTATTAAAACTCCGCCTGTGGATGTGCGCTTAAGTACCTTAGTTATGCCAGCAAACCTGCAACGGTTTCAACTAGAAGCCAAATCTACCCAAGTTGATGAATTATGGGATGAACCAGGTAATGAACCATTACCGCCGATTTTAGATGCAGGTGCAATTCAGTTTCAAGATGGTAGTTTGCGCTTAGGTCAAATTAGCCGCACACTTACAGATCCGAATGCAAAGGTAAATCCTGAAGAAAGTGAACAGTGGTTACGCAAAAGTATCGGGCAAGTTTTACCAGCCTTAGAAAATTTACCAGGAACTTGGCATCATTGCTTAGTTGCTTTTAGTAGCGATCGCGCAGCGTGTCCTAAAGACTCTCGTTTACCTATAATTGGTGCTATTCCTAACTTTGAGAATATTCATATCTTTTCTGGGTTCAGCAACCCTTTAGTGATTGTACCTCCCTTAGCACAGCGCTTTGCTAATTTCGCAACTGGCAAGGAAGATGAAATAATTGCCCAGCTATGTTTAAGGTGATGATTTATTGTGTTACGAATTAGTATTAAACCATTTGGTAGTAGTTAGTTGTTGGTGTATATCATCAGTGATTGTGCCTGAAGCAATCAAGTTTGCGGCCTCTTGTAAAAGCTCATGCTGTTCCTTTTGAATTGCTTCTAAGCGATGAGAAATTTCTGCCAATCTTTGCTGTTTATCTGGATAACCTATTTGATAATTTTCAGGTAATAGATTTGAAATATTATCAGTCTTTTGAACTACCGTAATTTTTTGAAGCGCAAAACTACCAAACTTGCTCACCGATGAAAAACTAACTTTAATAAAAGCCTGAATTAATTTTAATGGAACTTGCAAGATTGACCAACTAGCGGTCTCAATCAAGCGCATTATTGCTTTAATAATGCTCCAAACTAACGCTAAGATAAACAGCAGCAGCACAGAACTAATAATTGGATGATTAGCTGCCCAGCCTAGTATTTGAAATAGTCTAAAAATTGCCGGGTGTTGTGTCAGCCAATCATTCATAGAAGAAGCAATCGCACCTTTTACAGCTACCGATGTTGTAGTCTTAATTTGATCGGCAGTTTGCAAACTTTGTTCTACAGAACCCTTAGTTTGTTCCCAGGTTGTCGTAACTGTATTAATTGCTTTATCAGTAGCTTGATCTGCCGTTTCTGTTAAAGATTGTCCAGCTTGTTGTGCTGAGTTCGTTAAAGACTTAACACTTTCATTGACAAAATCTTTCGCTTGTTGCCAGCGTTGCAAAAGTCCTTGAGACAAATGCATATCTATTTGAGTTGCCATAAAACATCTCACAGGGGTTGAAATCGAACCCGCAACCCATCTTTGGGACGATTGGTAGGAATTCGTACCGACTCTAAACTTTGATTGGGTAATATTTTCCAATCATAGTTACGTAGCAGATGAGCAGCAACAATTTTCATTTCCATTTTGGCAAAGGCTATGCCAATACAGATCCGTGGCCCACCACCAAAACCAATCATACTAAAAGGATACTGTTTGTTTTCTTGACGCTGAGGACTAAATCTATCTGGATCAAAGCGTTCTGGTTCAGGATAAATTTCTTCTAGACGATGAGTTACAAAAGATGAATACAACAGTTGCCAACCAGCCGGAATATGAAAGCCATGAAATTCAAACTCTTTAATCACACCACGAAAACCACCTCCAACTGCTGGATTTAGTCTTTCAACTTCTAACAAAACCTGCTCTAAATAAGGCATTTTTCCCAATTGTTCTAAGCTCAAGCTACCTTGACTAGCAAGTTGCAATTGTTCTGCTCTAGCACGTTCCATTACTTCTGGATGACGCGCTAATTCTAAACACAACCAAGTTAGCATTGAAGAGGTAGTTTCATGTCCAGCAAAGATTAACAGTACTGCTTGGGCAATAAGTTCCTTTTCACTCATCCTATTGCCTTCTTCATCTCTAGCTTGAATTAACAAACTAAGAGCATCTTTAGTGGGGTTTTGCTGGCGTTCTCTAACAACCTGAGTTATATGCTCTAGAATTTGATTGCGAGCTGCTACAGCTTTTCCAAATTTAGTAAATGGTAATGGTAATCTATTAATCGAAAAGAAACCATTGGTTAAAGATTTGAATAACTGGCTCAAGCGAGCATTTTCTTTGCCAGGATTAGTACCTAACAATAACTGACTCGCAATATCAAATGTCAATTGTTTAAATTCATCAAACCAAGTAAACTCCTGTTTTTCTTCCCACTTTTTAAGATAGCCACGTGTAATATCTTCCATTGTCGAAACATAATTGGCTAATGCTGGCCCATGTAAAGCTGGCATCATCAGGCGGCGATTTTTGCGATGTTCTTCTCCGTCTTGCAGAAACAATGATTCGCCCAACAATATTTTGAAATTCTCAGGCCATCCCTCACGCCAAGAAAAATATTCCATGTGACTAGAAAGAACGAACTCAATAGCTTCTGGCCCTACCATCACTACAGTCGGTCTACCCAAAATATTAGTTTGAAATATTGAGCCATAGCGCTGATAGCGTTGTTTGACAAAATTGTAAGGGTCGACAACAAAACCAAGCGTCTCACCTAATATAGGTAAACCAGAGTTTCCAGGTGGTAGTTGAGAACTTTTCATTAGTTAGATTATTTTCTAGCAAGCGCAATAGACCTATCTTCAAAATAACGCAGCAGGCAGATAACAGAATGTTTATGTTCAAAATGAATAAGGGAAGCAGTCCGTCTTCGCTGAACGCCAAAGCCGGAAAGATTCTGCCTCCAGTCAGAGAGTTAATAACTAATTACTATTCAAACAAGTCCAAATCTGTTACAGCACCAAGACTGCTAGAAGCTACCAATTTGGCATATTTAGCCAGCACACCTTTGGTGTAACGTGGTTTAGGAGGTTGCCAGTTGGCACGACGACGGGTTAATTCTTCGTCGGATATGTTCAACTGTAATAGACGAGCAGGGGCATCAATTGTGATGCTATCACCTTCTTCTACAAGGGCGATCGCACCCCCAACTGCTGCTTCTGGCGCAACATGACCAACTACCATGCCGTAAGTACCGCCAGAAAATCGCCCATCGGTAATTAATCCTACCGAATCACCCAAACCAGCACCGATAATTGCTGAGGTGGGAGCCAGCATTTCTCGCATACCAGGGCCACCCTTTGGCCCTTCATAGCGGATGACAAGCACATCACCGGCTTTAATTTTACCTGCGAGAATCGCATCTAAACAGGATTCTTCAGATTCAAATACCCGCGCTGGACCTGTAATTACTGGCCTTTTCACTCCGGTAATTTTAGCAACCGCGCCTTCTGTTGCCAGATTGCCTTTGAGGATGGCTAAGTGACCTTGAGAATACATCGGGTTATTCCAAGGACGGATCACATCTTGGTTCGCGGGTGGTTCGTCTGGTACGTCTGCTAGAACCTCTGCAATTGTTTGACCACTGATGGTGAGACAATCACCGTGGAGTAATCCATGCACAAGTAACATTTTCATTACTTGAGGAATACCACCAGCTTTGTGTAAGTCTGTAGCTACATATCTACCACTAGGTTTTAAATCACACAGAACTGGAACACGGGCACGGATAACTTCAAAGTCATCCAAAGTTAGTTCTACACCAGCAGCGCGAGCGATCGCCAGAAAATGTAATACTGCATTTGTCGAACCACCAACCGCCATAATTACAGAAATAGCATTTTCTATAGATTGGCGGGTAATAATATCACGGGGCAAGATTTGCTTGCGAATCGCTTCTACTAAAACGAATGCTGATTTTTCTGTACTGTCAGCTTTTTCCGCATCTTCAGCTGCCATTGTAGAAGAATAAGCTAAACTCATTCCCATTGCTTCAAAAGCAGAAGACATAGTATTAGCTGTGTACATTCCACCGCAGGAACCAGCACCAGGACAAGCATGACGTTCAACTTCTAGTAGTTCATGATCATCAATTCTTCCAGCGCTGTATTGACCGACAGCTTCAAAAGAACTGACAACAGTTAAGTCACGCCCATCGTAGTGTCCGGGTTTAATCGTGCCACCGTAAACAAAAATAGCAGGAATATTCATCCGAGCGATCGCCAGCATTGCCCCTGGCATATTCTTATCGCAACCACCGATGGCAAGAACACCATCCATACTTTGGCCAGTACAGGCGGTTTCAATTGAGTCGGCAATTACTTCTCGTGATACCAAGGAATATTTCATCCCTTCGGTTCCCATCGAAATGCCATCGCTAATAGTAATTGTGCCGAACAGTTGCGGCATTGCCCCAGCATTTTTAACGGCAACTTCTGCCCTTTGTGCCAGTTTATTTATCCCCATATTGCAGGGGGTAATAGTACTATAACCATTAGCAATACCAACAATAGCTTTCAGGAAATCTTCATCTTGAAAACCTACTGCACGTAGCATTGCTCTATTAGGCGATCGCTGTACCCCTTGCGTTACAACCCGACTTCTTAAATTCTCCGACATCTTCTTTCCTTGTTTGCCATCATCGCAACAGTTGCGATTGTCTCACTGATTTTCTCATGCACAAGAAGCACATAAAAAGAAAGATATCACTTTTGTAGGAAGCGAAAAATACCAGCTATGTTGATATAAGTTTTCGGGTTGTTGCTAATTGTGTTTTGGTTGAGTTCCCCAAATCTTAATTTGTTTATCAAAGCCGCCACTAGCAAGCATTTGTCCATTCGGACTAAAAGCGATCGCACTTACCCAGTCAGTATGCTCGTTAAGTGTATTAATTAATTCACCTGTATTTAAATTCCACAGCTTAATTCCATCTTTACCAGCACTGGCAAGGGTCTGTCCATTAGGGTTAATAGCAATAGCATTTACCCAATTTTTGTTTTCTGCCAGGATGCGGACAAGTTCATTATTATTAATATTCCAAATTTTAATCGTGCGATCGTGGCTAGCAGTAATTAAAGTTTCTCCATCTGGTGTAAAACCTAAACTACTGACGGTATTAGAATGCGCTACAAATTCACGGATTAATTTACCTGTACTTAAGTCCCATAGTTTAATTACTCCCTTGTAGTCGCCACTAGCCAAAATTTGACCATTAGGGCTAATTGCCAAAGTATGAATCAAGTTATCAAAGCTTACTAAAGTAGCAAGGGGTCGCTGCTGTGGCAAATCCCACAAACGTATTCCATCTAAAGCACCACTGGCAAGAAGTTTACTATCAGAGGATACAGCTAAAGACATCACATTACTAGTATGTCCAACAAAAGAACGGCTAAATTTATGATTTTTCAGGTTCCACAGGTTAATAGTATTGTCAGTACTGCAACTAGCGAGGGTTTGTCCATCTGGTGAAATCGCCAAAGATTCCACAGATGTTTTATGGGCTTTGCGAATAGTCCCTACCCTGCTGCCATTTTCTAAATTCCACAAGCGAATTACACCCTCGTTCTCAGCACCACCACTAGCAAGGATTTTGCTATCTGGACTAAAAGCTAAAGATTTAACAGTTCCCGCGTGACCCTTTAAGGTATAAAGTAACTGAGGATTAGCAAAACTTTTTCTAAATGAGAAGTTTAATGCTGTTTCTGTGGCAGCATCAGCAGTATGAATGTAAAACCCCTCCCAAAGGGTGATGGGAAGGGTAACAGATGCCATGAATGCTAGGACAATACATGGACTAAGCACAGAATAGCCCCTACCTCTTCCCTCACTCTTCACTGTTTTCACTCACTTTTTAATATAGAAGCGGGTACGTAAATTATCTTTTTGAGTTATCACTCAGCACCAGTAACCTCAAGCCAGGAAGGGCGTTCGTTTCACCTGCGCGAAACCCTTCTTTTGTCAAAGATGCTTGACAGGTACTTTATCCTAGCCTAACCTCCGGCAAGCTGCGCTCCGCACATCTACGGCTTCTGAGTTGAAAGAGTGCTGAGTAACAGGCAATAGTCATTAAAATTATTCTCTTGTTCCCTTGTCCCTTATCCCCCCGCTCCCAGCCTTTAGTCAAAGCGCCCTTTTTTCATACATGGTGATGAGGCGCGCGGTGAGTGCAATGATCAAGTATTCAAACGGGCATAATATCACATAGCCACCTGAGTCAGGCTAACCCTAACTAAAACACTACAAAATATGCAGAAACTTCAGGGCTACCGAAACAGCGCTGAGTAAGGAAATAGAAATATTTTTAACTCAATACATAAGTCTGAAATCTTAATATTAGATTCACTCAGCACTCAGTACTCAGCACTTCACACTCTTTACTGGGGTGGCTTTTTCTTGGTAACGGTCAGCATGGGTAAAGTTGGACTAGATGAGCGGGAAGGCAAGTAATGTTGCACCACAGGCTCCTCTGACAAGGGACGACGTTGCTGGATACGCCACAACTTAAAACCCAGGCTTATCCCTGCTATCCCCAAGCCAAAAGCGAACAACGACCAACTATCATCTAATCCCCCAATCAGTGCATCTACTATACCCATAGTAATTAATACACTGATTAATGGTTCTTTCCGGTAGGATGACTTTAACAACCGAGGTAATACAGCATTCATCACAGCTTGGTTTAATCCAGTTTAGCTTTTGTGTCAATTTACCGAGAATACCTAGCCCGCGATCGGACTGTTCTTGGCCCTTCTTTCTGATGAAAGGCATCTAAAAGTATTATAATTTTCTTCAGTAGTAGAGGATGTGTAGTAATTAACCACCTTGCTTATAGTAATTGCAAGGCTAGGATAACACTGACGCTTTTTAAGATACCTCATAGCTATAGATGGTAAATCGTGGCAGGTATTTTACTATCAATTTACTAAGTTAAAACCAGCTGGTTGTTCCAGCTGGTCAAAACTCTTCTAATTACTAGCTTACAACTTGAGCGCCTGTGCTTTCACAGCACTACTTCAGACCGAGCCATGATAGCACGCCTTGGTTGGTGACGTATTCAATTACCACCATCAAGATGAAGCCAATCATGGCAGCTCGGCCATTCAAGCGCTCGGCATATTCATTAAAGCCAAATTTAGGCTCCTCTAGTTTGGGCGTAATAGTTGGCTTTGGTTGTGTCATCATCAAAAATTCCTCTCTTGTTTTCGGCAAACGAAACTTGACATTGAGAACTCTGTAGAAGCTTCTGCGGTGAGGCAGTGCGCCCTTGCTTGAAGCAACTGCTGTAAATTCCTACGGGCATGGCTGCGCTTACCGCGTAGGTCTCCGAAGGAGATACCCGTAAAAGTCTTGGGAATTTCCCGCAAAAGTTCGGCTTTATCAATAAAAATAGAGCCGTTAGTCGTCAGACAAACAACTTTCTTAGGTGTCGAACTGAGTAGCTATGCTTGAATGCCAAGACAGCTTGAGGAATTCAGCAGCAGCTTTGTAAAACAGAATTATGTAAACTATTTGTTTACAATTTTTCATTATTCTTTATATATTCTAGAAAGACTGGAGCAATAGTCAAGGGCAAGAGTTGGAACCACTGCAGGTGGAGTTAAGAAGGCAATGATTTAGCTATCCCTAATACGGAAGTAGCCAGTGTAAGACTGGCAGGCTAAAGTTAAACAAAAATTCATCAGAGGCTTTACATGGAAATCGGCGTTCCCAAGGAAACCAAGGATCAAGAGTTTCGGGTAGGGTTAAGTCCTTCGAGCGTGCGGGTGTTGCACGAAAATGGTCATACCATCTTCGTCCAGACGCAAGCAGGTAATGGTGCTGGATTTACTGATGATGAGTACAGAAGCGCTGGGGCTGAAATTGTCCCTAAACCAGAAGCTGCCTGGAACCGGGAATTAGTTGTTAAAGTCAAGGAACCTCTAGCATCTGAGTATAAATTTTTACAAAAAGGACAGATATTATTTACTTATCTGCATCTAGCTGCCGATCGCAAATTGACTGAAAGTTTAATTGATTGTGGCACTTGTGCGATCGCTTATGAAACTGTAGAACAACCCGGTGCTAACAAATTACCGTTGCTCTCTCCCATGAGCATCATTGCCGGTCGGTTATCTGTACAATTCGGGGCAAGGTATTTAGAACGCCAGCAAGGTGGTCGAGGTGTTCTTTTAGGTGGTGTCCCTGGAGTGAAACCAGGCAAAGTCGTAATTTTAGGTGGTGGTGTTGTCGGTACAGAAGCAGCTAAAATTGCCGTAGGCATGGGCGCTGGCGTGCAAATTTTAGATGTTAGTGTCGAGCGCTTATCTTATTTAGAAACTTTATTTGGCTCTAGAGTTGAATTGCTTTACAGCAACTCCGCCCATATTGAAGCCGTAGTCAAAGAAGCTGACTTGCTCATTGGTGCGGTATTAGTGCCAGGACGCAGAGCACCAATACTAGTATCCCGCGAATTGGTCAAACAAATGCATCCTGGCTCTGTAATTGTGGATGTTGCTGTTGACCAAGGTGGCTGTGTGGAAACTTTACGCACTACCTCACACACTAATCCCGTTTATTTGGAAGAAGGTGTCGTGCATTATGGCGTTCCCAATATGCCAGGCGCAGTACCTTGGACAGCTACTCAAGCACTCAACAACAGTACATTACCTTACGTTGTCCAGTTAGCAAACTTGGGCATTAAAGCGCTAAATGTTAACCCAGCATTAGCCAAGGGTTTGAATGTTCATAATCATCGCTTAGTGCATCCTGCTGTACAGGAGGTATTCCCAGATTTAGTAAATTAATGCCATACAAGTAAACTCAATGGTCAAAACACCCACCTACTGGTAACTTTTGAGAGATATCTAGCTTACGGTGACAGAAATCGCTATCAATAACTCCAACCTGCTGAGTAAATAACTCAATCATGTTTACCATGAGTTTATAGGCGATCGCTATTTAGCTAAGAACTCAAAAGGTGGTGTGTATAAGCCTTTGGGTAAAAATTAAAGCTATATCAGGACTTACGCAAATTTATGAAAAAACCTAGACGGAAAGCGTTGAACCAGCGCGGTCTTGAAGGTTTCCACGCCACTTGCTCTACTTGGGGAGACCCCTGCGTACCCGTCAGTGGCTCCCCATGAGCGACTGGCGTAAAGCTCTGTGGACATGGCTGTGCTTACCGCGCAGCGAATTTGTAGGATTCACCCGTTCGGCGTTCGCCCTTGGCGTTGCCGAAGGCTAGCCGTTCTCGTTCGCGTAGCGTCTCCGACAAAAGAAGAGTAGGGCTTCACGACGCGTACCGCAAAGGGCGCAAAGTACACGAAGGATAAGAGTTTCAGAGAGTTTTTGCGTAAGTCCTAATATATCCTACTAACATAAGACTATGGTTATGGCTATGGTCATTATGAAATCAATTTCTAAAAGTAAACTCAAAGCTCAGTTGCTTGAGTTCTGAAGGTTTGTAGAGTCACAAGGGGAAGAAATTATAGTTACCGATCGCGGTAAGCCAGTGGTGAGAATTTCTAAATACGCACAGACACCTTCAACAGAGGATTTATTTGGAGGGATGCGTGGGAAAGTGAAGTACTTTGAAGATTTAACTACACCAACGACTGAGGAATGGACAGAATCGTGAAGATAGTCCTCGACACCTGCGCCCTGATTTGGTGGAGTTTAGACCCAGCAAGACTTTCTCAACGAGCTAAAGAAGCGGGCAACGAGATGGAAAAGGATAAAAATGGTCTTGCCCCATCCATAGCTATCTGGGAAATCGCTATCAAAATCAAAAATCAAAAACTTGATTTAGGAGTTAATCTTAACGAGTACGTAGCAGCACTGAAAAATTCTAGTGTCGTCCAGATTGTAGCCATTGATGAAAATATCTGGATGGAAAGCGTCAAGTTAGAATGGGGTCATCAAGATCCAGTAGACCGAGTAGTTGTAGCCCTAGCCAAAAGTAATCAAGCTGCAATAATTACAGCCGATAAACAGATAACAGATTTCTACACACAGGTAATTTGGTAGATTACTCACTCACCCACCTATTACTTCATCGCCTTAATCTGCTTATTCGCTTCATTCTGTGCATTTAGCATTGCTTGTTTTATAAAGGCGATCGCCATTACGAGTCAGGAAAAGTTACACAACCTGCTTTTGCTCACATATTCATGACTGAATAAGTGTACTTCTCTCTTTCCTCACTTATATCGTCTGTAACTGAGAAATGATATTTAACTCAGCTGTATTTTTATTGAGAAATGCAAGATAAAATAACGAAAAATTATCAGCAACTAGATTTATACTACGGTGCACTATCCGTAAATATATTTAATCTATGACTTCTGTTCAGGTTGAAATACCAGTGCCTTTAACTCTGGAAATCCCCCAGATTAACACACCCCCAACACCACTTTCTCCTAACAAAAAACCAAATCCTCAAGCTTATAAGGATGCTATTCGCACCAGTTTGAGGGCATCAACCGTAGATGCTGTTTTCGCAACAGTTTTCTGTGTTACTACTGGCGGAATCTTACTCAGTAATTTCCTGCTAGAGTTGGGTGCCAGTCCCGTGGTATTTGGGATGCTATCCTCTTTCCCCATGCTGGTGAATTTAATTCAGCCTTTGGGTGCTTATTTTTCCGAACGAACTAGCAGCCGCTTCCAGTATTCTCTTAAAACTCATGGGATAAGTAGGCTACTGTGGCTGATTCTGGCAATTAGCATTATCAGCTCAAGCTGGTTAGGAGTTACTTCTCACCAGTTAATAGTTTTAACACTTGTGATTGTCCTATTTAGTCATCTTTTGGGAGGACTAGGAACTGCATCTTGGTTTAGTTGGCTAGCAATGATAGTACCTCGAAGATTGCGAGGTAAGTATTTTGGCATCCGTAATAGTTTAGCTAGCTTGACCAATTTGCTCTGTGTACCTTTGGCGGGGCTGGCTGTATCACATTGGTATGGTGGAACTCTACAAGGTTACGGTGTAGTTCTGCTTGTAGGCATCGTGTTTGGGATAATTAGTATCGGGTGTCAGTACTTCAAAATGGATATAAATCCAGCATTGCAAAACACTGAGTTTGTGAAGTGCGAGCAAACAAAAAACATTCAACTAGTTAATGAAAGCTCTGACACTGACAAGAAGGAAACTTGTGAGGTAAGTGAGATACAGCTAGATGCCTCATGTCTACTCAATTTGACCATTCCATCAAACCAGTTTGCTAGCAGCATTTGGAATAACTTTAACTTTTTAATGTTTCTAGCCTATTTCGGCTTATGGATGCTAGCTGTTAACCTCAGCGCCCCCTTTTTTAACTTCTACATGCTAGATACTTTGGATCTAGATGTCAGTTGTGTAACACTCTACGGTAGCCTTCAGGCAGGGGCTAATCTGCTGCTGATCATTCTGTGGGGTAAGTTGGCAGATAAGATAGGCAATCGTCTCATCCTGATTTTTATTGGAATTCTAGTCGCACTTACGCCTCTGCTGTGGTTGGGCATTAGTGCTAATCATCTGGATATTTGGCTGTGGTTGCCGCTATTACACATTTTTACAGGAGGGACTTGGGCAGCCATCGATCTATGCATTAACAATATGCAATTGGGAATCGCACCAGTAAAAAATCAGTCGATCTATTTTGCAATCATATCTGCCGTGGCTGGAGCTAGTGGTGCTTTAGGCACAACTATAGGTGGTTTTATAGCCCAATTTGCTGAACATGGAGGTTTACCAACATTGTTTGCTCTCTCTAGTTGCTGCCGATTAGCAGCGATTGTCCCGCTCATATTTGTCAAAGAGCCACGTTAGTGAGTTTTCAAGAGCAAAGGTGCAACGGCGCAGGGGGAGAAAGAATAATTCTTTGATCTCCCCTATTCTACTTACTCAGCAGCTGTGGAACTTAAGCTCATCGTTTCCCACAAAACCATATGGGGCGCTGTTGGTATGGGCTGATGCAAGGCAATCAACTGCGCTAGGGTATTCTTTAACTGAGTCCGAGGCACAATTTCATCTACAAAACCGTGCTTGAGTAAATCTTCCGCACTTTGGAAATCTTCTGGCAATTTTTCCCGTAGGGTTTGCTCAATCACTCGCCGACCAGCAAAACCTATGGTGGCTTTTGGTTCTGCAAGAATGATATCGCCTAACATAGCAAAGCTCGCGGTAACACCACCTGTAGTGGGATTAGTCAAAATTGGAATATATAAAAGTCGTGCATCCCGATGGCGTTGTAGGGCTGCGGAGATTTTAGCCATCTGCATGAGGGAAAGCATTCCTTCTTGCATTCTAGCCCCACCAGAAGTGCAAACGATCAATACAGGATACCGCCGTTGAGTTGCTTGCTCAATCATGCGGGTGAGTTTTTCGCCTACAACTGAACCCATGCTTCCACCCATGAAGCGGAAGTCCATGACCCCCAAAGCTACGGGCAAACCGTTGATTTGTCCTAAACCTGTTTTAACTGCATCTATTAAGCCAATTTTTTCTTGCATTTCTCGGAGGCGATCGCTATAGGGTTTGCGATCGCGAAATTGCAGGGGATCGGTGGGGCGTAGATGCTCGTCCATCGGTCTCCAAGTATTCTGATCTATTAATTGGCGGATGCGTTCATCGCTATCGACGCGATTATGATGACCACATTCGACGCAAACCATCTGATTCGCCCTAAGGTCTTTCGTATATGCCAATACGCCACACTTAGAACACTTGTGCCATAACCCATCAGCAATTTCACGTTCTTGACGTTCGAGGCTGATAGTTCCTGATTTTCGCCGATTTGCAAACCAATCTAATAGAGACTTTAAACCGCGTGTTTCTTCGTTGTTTGCCATTTTTATCTTATCAAGTGGGTAATGAGGTCGAAAACAGGTCAAGAAGTTACGGGGCGTACAGGGTAAAAAGTTCTCGTTCCATAGTCGCTCATTGGGACTTTGGGCTGGATACGGAGTTTTTGGTGGTTCCACTGTGGAAATGACACGCTTGTTTATCCCGTTTCGGATCTTGACTATTGACTACATTGTCAAATTACGCTTGTAAGCAATTCAGACCTGATTTTGCATCTTTGGTTGCCAGCTTAACGAAAATGCTTATGCCAATACAAGTCTCTTGTTAGTCTGATATTGTGAAGGTATCGGCAAAGCCGTTGGAATCTTAACCTCTAAACAGGATGTTCCTTCCCAACCCCTCCAGGGGATACTTGCTCCCAAATCAAGAATTCGTGATGCTAGGTTATGAGCAATCAGCTCGTTAAGAGTAAGAGGGTGATACAGGTCACAGGATGATATTACCAAAATCTGAAGGGCCGATAGCGTAATGACAGTTACAGTCATGGAGGGTAGAAATTTCTTATGATGAGCAATGGAATGGTAAAAGCAGGTATCCTAAATTTTGAATTTTGAATAAGTGAATTTTGAATTGATTTTTACCTCCTATATTTAACTTACTGGAAAAAATAACCGTAGGTAAGCCGATAAAATTGCTTCGCCGCCAAACAGAGCGATCGCAGCTCCTAAAGCGAGAAAAGGGCCAAATGGTATCTTTTGTCCGAATCTGCGCTGGGATAGTGCAATTGCACCGCCACCTACTAATGCTCCCACCGCACAGGCCATAAAACCAGCTAGAAGCAAATACTTCCAACCTAACCAAGCTCCCATCATGGCGGCTAATTTGGCATCTCCTGCTCCCATTGCGGTTTTACCTAAGATCATTGAACCGACTATGGCGATCGCATCAAATAACCACAAGCCCAGTACAGCTCCGACGATCCCCATCATGAGATGTTTGATTAATCCTACCCAGCTAGCTTCAGGGAGAAACCCTACAATCATTTGAAATACAATCCCTAATACCAAACCCGACTGCGTAAGTTGATTGGGTAAGGTCATTGTATCTAAGTCTATAAGTGATAACGCTAATAACCAGCTACAAAAAGCCCAATATCCAATTGTATAAATAGAAACTTTAAATATTAAAAATACTAACAAAAAAATTATGCCCGTTACCGCTTCTACCACAGGATAACGGACAGAAATTTTGCTTTTACAATAACGACATTGGCCTCTTAACCACACCCAGCCAAGCACTGGTACATTATCGTAAGCTTTTAACTGGTTGAGGCAATGGGGACAGCGTGAGGGAGGCCAAAGAACCGACAATCCTGCCGGGAGTCGATAAACTACAACATTAATAAAGCTGCCAATAGATGCACCCAAAGCGAAGACGATAGCGCTCGCCGGGACAATTAGTAAAATGTCCATATAGTCAGTTGTCATGAGTCCTGTGTCATTTGTCGTTTATCTTTTGTGCTTTGTCGAGAGTTAATTAATATCCACTCTTGACAACTGACAACTAACACCTGACAACTAACAACTGACTAATACATATAAGATTCAATTTGACTCAAGGGCACAAAACATTCTTCCGGCAACAAGACTGGATGATTCGTAAAAATCACCTTGCCCCGATGATTTGTGCGGTTAATTGCTACTCCTGTAGGTTGTCCAGCTACTTCAGGATGTACCTCACATAGAGTGTAGTAAATTTTACCAGCAGCCCTAATGACAGCGGGATCAACCAAGGGAGGCTGAAGAGGCTGGTTTTTGGGATTGGTAAAGTTTGCTTGTCCTTGTCGTAAAGCGTGCACTATTTGCTGCTATTTGCTTGCTAGATTTCTCTTTAGTTTATCCGAAAGTTTCCGCAACGGTTGCCAAAATGGTCAAACTGTGGCAGAAAAATTATTTTGCTTGTAGAGCTTGAATGAGTGCGTCGCCCATAGCACGGCAACCTAAAAGTTTGGTTCCTGGTGAAAGAATATCGCCTGTGCGATCGCCCTGTTCTAAAACTTGGAATACAGCGTTTTCGATGGAGTCTGCTGCTTCTGATTGATCTAAACCGTAGCGTAACATCATTGCTGCACTCAAAACCTGTGCTAGAGGATTTGCCTTATCAAGTCCTGCGATATCTGGGGCGGAACCATGAACAGGTTCAAAAACTCCTGGCCCAGAAGCACCCAAACTAGCAGAGGGTAACATTCCAATACTACCCGTGAGCATGGCAGCAGCATCAGAGAGAATATCGCCAAACAAATTGCCTGTAACAATCGTATCGAACTGCCTGGGAGCGCGTACTAGCTGCATGGCAGCATTATCTACATAGAGATGAGATAGTTCAATATCGGGATATTCTTGGGATAGTTTAGTGATGCGATCGCGCCATAACTGCGATACTTCTAACACGTTTGCTTTATCTACCGAGCAGAGTTTCTTACCGCGTTTCCGGGCGGCTTCAAATGCTACTCGCCCAATGCGATCGATTTCCGATTCGGTGTAAACCATTGTATTTACACCACGTTTTTCTCCAGTCTCAGTTTCAAAAATTCCTTTGGGTTTACCGAAGTAAATTCCACCAGTGAGTTCGCGCACCACCATAATATCTACGCCTTCCACAACTTCTCTTTTCAAAGTTGAAGCGTCAATGAGTTGAGGCAAAATTTTCGCTGGGCGCAAATTGGCGAATAATCCCAAACCTGCACGCAACCCCAGCAAACCTGCTTCTGGGCGGCTATGAGATGGTAGGGAATCCCACTTATAACCACCAATCGCAGCCAGTAATACAGCATCACTGTTACGACAAGTATCTAAGGTAGCAGATGGCAAAGATTCGCCTGTAGCGTCAATCGCCGCACCACCAATTAAGGCTTCTTGGAATTTAAACTGAATATCAAATTTTTTCCCTACGACTTTCAGCACGTCTACCGCTACTGCCATAATTTCAGGGCCAATGCCATCGCCAGGGAGTAGGGTAATGCGGTAGTTCTGTGACATAGCTGTTTCTTACTAGGTAAATGCTTGCAGATTAAATATCATACCGAGCAAGATGTACTTATGGAGTTTTCAATTTATTTAGATGTCTGTTGTCTGAATCGCCCTTTCGATGACCAGACACAGGAAAGAATTCGTTTGGAAGCTGAGGCTGTGCGACTCATCTTAACGAATTGTCAACGCGGTGAGTGGTTGCTACTGACAAGCCAAGTTATTGAAGTTGAACTGAAGCGTACCCCTGATAGCGCAAGAAAAGACCAGATGAGATTATGGACTGCTTTTGCGACGAGCAAAATTATGATTAACGAACAAATTGAGTCTCGTGGTTCCCAACTTGCTGAACTGGGATTTAAAAACTACGATGCATTGCATATTGCTTGTGCGGAAGCAGGGAATGCCGATATCTTTTTAACCACAGATGACAGAATGTTGCGTTTGGCTGCAAGGTGCAGGAACTTGCTACAAGTAAGATTAGAAAACCCACTTCAATGGGTAATGGAGGCGACACATGATAGACGTGACTAAACTTTCCCAGGTTGAGATTAGGCGGCTGGGGATAGAAGCCCTTACTAAGGCCCTTGGCCCAGCTGGGATGGCACGATTTATGCAGCAATTTGAGATGGGAAGTGGGGATTACACACGAGACAGAGATCAGATTTTGGGAAACCCCACTATAGAAGAAATAATTTCGGAAATTAAAGAAATGCAAAAAGATGAGCAAGAGCAAGACGAAACGTAAAAAAGCTGTGTTTAGTTGCGATGAGCTGAACTTGAAAAATCCAGCTAATCGCTATAAATACCGCGCTATTTTATGACCTATTCCAAGCTTTGATGAAGGCAATTACTGAATATCCGCAAGCATTCATCATGACCCCATTGACTGTACCACCAACAGCAGACCCTACAAAAGGCATCATTTTTGCTACGTTAACTAAAGTTTTTTCACCTGCTTTGGAGATTAACTTAATTCCCAAAGCTTTATTTATTTCAACAAATGTTTTACCAGGGATAGACATCAAAGCTTTTTGAATAGCTTGTGAGCCAACTTTAGTCCCTAATTCATTAGCAAGTTCTGCTACAGTAATTCCCGCAGCCGCAGCTAAAACTAAAGGACGTGAAGATGGGCTTCTGATATCAATTCCATAAATGGTAAAAAGGGCAGATGCTAGCTTTACTTGAGAATACAACGTAATTGCAATCTCAGTTGGTATTCCTGCGAATCCTAAAACACCATTGAGAATACCGTTGCCGACTGACCAAACAGTTGATTCTAAGATCATCAAGTTTGCAATGTTATCTTTGTTACCTGCCCAATAAAAATTATTAGCAAAGGATTGTCCCCACTGCCTTCCATCTTCGATAGCATAAGCAATAGTTTCCCCGATGACTGGCATCTGCATGAGCGAATCAAAATCCATAACTGTTACAGTTGATTAGCTGTGAAGATCTAGAGTTTTCTTGTTTTAAAATTCCCAATATTTTGATAATATTTGTTAACTTTATTAAGACTTTAATTTAAGTATTTTGCGTAATAAAATTAAGATTGTGTAAACTTGGTTTCTATTTCTGAAACAAGCTCGGCAAAAACTGTAGAGACAGGTTAGTGTAAGCGTTAATCACAAGCCGCACTCTGGCAGCTATGGTAAAAGAATTAGCAATTCGCACCTGTGGACTTACTAAGCAATTTGACCGACATATTGCTGTTAATAACGTGGATTTAGAGATCCAAGCGGGTGAAGTATACGGACTGATTGGCCCTAATGGCGCAGGTAAGACAACTCTCATCCGGATGTTAGCAGCCGCTGAGGAGGCTACTACTGGTGAGATTTATATTAATGGCGATCGCCTGCTACGTGACAAAAGCAACCCCACCCTCAAGCGTCGTCTTGGCTACTTACCTGATGACTATCCGTTATATGAGGATCTGACAGTCTGGGACTACCTAGATTATTTTGCACGACTGTATCGCTTGCGGGAACCGCGTCGTACTCAACGGCTACATGAAGTGTTGGAACTGATACAACTCGGCAATAAGCGTAATAGCTTGATTTCTACACTTTCACGAGGGATGAAGCAGCGCTTGAGTTTAGCGCGAACGATTATTCATGAACCAATTTTACTGCTGCTGGATGAACCAGTATCAGGGCTTGACCCCATCGCTAGGATGCAGTTTCGTGAAATTATCAAAGCTTTGCAAGAAGCTGGGATGACGATATTGATTTCCTCTCATGTTCTCAGTGACTTAGCAGAACTGTGTACTTCTGTCGGAATTATGGAACTTGGCTTCCTAGTAGAAAGTGCTTCGTTAAAACAACTTTACCAGCGTCTTTCTCGCCAGCAAATTGTGTTATCAACTCTAGGGAAATTAGAGCCACTTTTGAGCGAATTGAAAAATCATCCTGCGGTGGATGAGTGGCAGGTAATTACAGGAAAAAATAGTGTACGAGTGAATTTTTCTGGCAAGGAGGAAGATTGTGCAGATTTGTTGCGATCGCTCATTCATGCTGGTATTCCCGTAACTGATTTTCACTGCACCCAAGAAGACTTAGAAACCATTTTCTTGAAATTAGGTCATAAGCAAGCATCTTGATTATTTAATAATTATCACTTCCAATTTACGGAGATTTTTCTATGATGCTCAATTTATTAGACAAGATCGGTGATTGGAATCCCCAACTTTTACGTGAACTCAAAGGCCGTTTAAAATCACGTAATATATTGTTGGCAATTGCTATTTCTCTGCTGGGTCAATTTCTAATTTTTATGGTTTGCCAAATCGAGCTACCAACTCGTAATACAGTATTTCAAGGTTATTCTAATAAATATTGTACGGGAGAGATGCTCTACAATTTACCAAAATGTATTAAGGATGAATTTGGTAATGTGGTTGTCAATTGGCAATTGTGGTCGCTAGATTTATTTACACATTTGAGTATTATTGGCACTTTTACACTTTTAGTAGCAGGAACTTATCTACTAATCAGTGATTTGGCTTCTGAAGAACGGCGTGAAACACTCAATTTTATTCGCCTTAGTCCCCAATCGCATCAAAGTATTTTCTCAGGCAAAATTTTGGGTGTTCCTATTTTGCTTTATGTTGTAGTACTACTAGCTGTTCCTTTGCATTTATGGTCAGCTTTAAATGCTAAAATTTCTTTGCAACTAATCTTAAGTTTTTACGCAGCTGTGGTTGCTGCTAGCATTTTATATTATAGTGGTGCATTGCTATTTGGCTTAGTTAGTTCTTGGTTGGGTGGTTTCCAAGCTTGGTTAGGTAGTGGCGTAGTTTTAGGATTTCTCCTAATCAGTCTGCGATTAGTCATGCCGGAAATATCAGATGATTATCCACTTGTTTTTTTGAGGCTGGTTAACCCTTGTTATTTAATTCCTAATGCAGACATGAGTTCTGTATTCAGGCCGATTAGTTCAAGACTTACTAATTTCCATTGGTTTGCTTTACCTTTAGGCGATAGTGTTGTAAATACGCTTGGCTTTGCTCTATCTATTTACGGTATAGGAACATATTTTATCTGGCAATCTTTACAACGTTGCTTTCGTGACCCTAATACTACTATGTTGAGCAAGCAGCAGAGTTATTTATTAACGGCTTGTTTTACAGTTATTACTTTAGGTTGTGCGAATTGGCAAAAATTAGCATTCGATGATTCTCCTGGTTCATATCTACTGGCCGAAAATATTGTGTGCTTATTTTTCTTGAATTTTTGGCTATTATTATATCTCATTGCTGCTCTTAATCCTCATCGCCAAATACTACAAGATTGGGCAAGATATAAACGGACTTCTACTAGCAAAGGCTTGGTTAATAGTACATTATTTCAGAATTTAATTTGGGGTGAAAAGAGTCCAGGATTAGTAGCGATCGCCATAAATGCAATGATTGCTATTATCGGTTTATGTGGATTAATATTCCTCTCTCGTGTCCCCCTTGATAACAAAATTAATGCTATTTTCGCTCTGGCTTTAGCTGGGAGTTTAGCTATGATATATGCAGCCTTAGCTCAACTACTTTTATTCAGCAAAAATAAGCATAGAGTATTTTGGACTAATGCTACCATCGCTGCTGTAATTGTATTACCAGTGATAATTATGGCCATCTTTTCTTCTTACTCCAGAGACAACAATTTTCTCTGGCTGTTTTCAATACTTGCACCAATTTATGCCATTTCTCCTGAAGCCAACTCACTGTCACCGATAAAAGCATTCCTAGCCATACTTGTTCATTGGAGTACTCTAGGTTTATTAGTTTTTCAACTAAGGCGAAATTTGAGAAAAGCAGGAGAGTCAGCTACAAAAGCACTGCTTGCAAGTTAAGAAAAGTTTGGGCAAACCTAATTCGCTACTACACAAACAAGTAAGTCCTTAATAATTAAGGATTTAAAACCCGCGTAGGCGGCCTTCTCTCCCGAAGCCCCTACGCGTCTTGTTTGCGTGCAAGATTAACTGCGGCTTCCAGTCGTCAAGGAGAGTTTCTAGCGAAATCACCGCATAATGTGACATAAAGCCAATCTCGACTGCTAGTTACCTATGCCGCAGAATCAAATTGCTGTAGAGTTCCGCAATGTCACCTTTAGCCGCAACCATCGTCCTTTAGTATCAAATCTCAATTTCAGCATTCATCAAGGTGAAGCGCTAGTATTACTCGGACGCAGTGGTAGTGGTAAAACTACTACTATGAAATTAATTAATCGCCTCTTCACACCCACCCAAGGGGAAGTTTTATTTGATGGTGTTCCTACAACTCAATGGGATGAAATTAAACTGCGGCGCAAGATTGGTTATGTAATTCAAGAAACGGGTTTATTTCCTCACTTCACAGTTGAACGTAATGTAGGTTTAGTCCCCGCTTTGGAAGGTTGGAAACCGAAACAAATTAAAACGCGGGTTTACGAACTGTTGCAATTGGTAGGTTTAAATCCAGAACAATTTGCTAGGCGCTATCCCCATGAACTTTCAGGAGGGCAAAAGCAACGGGTTGGTGTAGCCAGGGCGCTAGCAGCTGATCCGCCTGTATTATTAATGGATGAACCATTTGGCGCACTCGATCCAATTACACGCTTAGAAATTCAACAGGAGTTTCGACGGTTACAACAAGAATTAGGCAAAACCGTTGTGTTTGTCACCCACGATATTCAAGAAGCTTTTGTTTTGGCTTCAAGAATTGGTTTAATTTATGGTGGAGAATTGGTAGTATTAGGGACAAAGGATGAATTTATCAACTCTCAACATCCAGAGAGTCTTGCTTTTGTTCAATGTCTGCGTTCATTGCAAGACACATTATGAAAGATTTCTTCCTCATCAAGTACGCCCCAGAAATTCTTCAGCATACGCTGGAACATTTATTTATGGTGGGCATTGCTATTAGTATCGCCATACTGATAGGCATCCCCTTAGGTATTTTAATTACACGCCAAACAAACCTCCGTCAACCGATTCTGGGTATTGCCAATATTCTGCAAACTATTCCTAGTTTGGCTTTGTTTGGTTTACTTATTCCTGTACCTGTAATTGGTGGTATTGGCGTAGTACCAGCAATTGTCGCATTAATTTTATATTCTTTGTTACCGATAATTCGCAATACTTATACTGGTATCACTGGCGTTGATTCTGCAATTCGGGAAGCTGGGCGAGGTATGGGAATGACTGATCAACAATTGTTGTTTCAAGTAGAAATTCCTTTGGCGGTGGGAGTAATTTTAGCAGGGGTGCGTGTAGCAACTGTGATTGCTATTGGAATTGCAACTATAGCCGCAGCGATTGGTGCTGGTGGTTTAGGTGTATTTATTTTTCGTGGAATCGCAGTCGTGAATAATCAGTTAATTTTAGCAGGGGCAGTTCCTGCGGCAGTAATTGCATTAATTGCTGATTTGGCTATTGGTTGGATGGAAAAAAGATTAAAAGTTAAAAATTAACCAAGCCTAGAGGTAACTTAGGATAATATGCGCCTAAAATACCCAACAGAGACAATAAAAACATTTGTACTTTTTTGCCTGTTAACTGTTGCTTTGGTAGTTGCGATCGCCAGTTGCAACCCAAATTCAACTACCAATAACAGTGGTGATATTATCGTAGCTTCTAAAGATTTTACTGAACAAGATATTTTAGGTGAACTCTTAGCACAACAAATTGAAGCAACCACTAATTTAAAAGTTGCGCGTCGTCCCCGCTTAGGTGGTTCTTTCGTTTGTCATAGTGCAATTACTGCTGGCAAAATAGACGCCTATATTGAGTATACAGGTACAGCTTTTACTGGCATTTTAAAACAAAAAGCAATTAGTGATCCAAAATTAGTTTACGAAAAATTAAAACAAGCATACGCCCAGCAATTCAATTTAGAAGTAATGCCAAGCTTAGGTTTTGAAAATACATTCGCAATAATTATTCGGGGTGAGGATGCCAAGCGCTACAATCTTCAAACTCTCTCGGAAGCTACTAAATATACACCCCAATGGCGTGGCGGCTTTGGCTATGAATTTTTGGAACGGGAAGATGGTTTTCCGGGATTAGCGAAAACCTATAACTTACATTTTGCTAAACCACCCCAAATTATGGATTTAGGTTTAATCTATCGAGCATTGCTGCAAAAGCAGGTAGATATGGTAGCAGGTAATTCTACCGATGGGCAGATTGCTCGCTTGGATTTAGCGGTTTTAAAGGATGATAAACAGTATTTTCCCCCTTATGAAGCAGCACCGATTGTGCGCAAAGAAACTTTAAAAAAATATCCGCAATTAAGACAAGCGATCGCTCAAGTCGCTGGAAGAATTACAGCAGATGAAATGCGACAATTAAACTACTTAGTTGAGGGCGAATTACAGAATATTAAAGATGTTGTCCACGAGTTTCGTAAATCTAAAAAATTATAAGTTTTTTACACCAAAGGGTGAAAAATGTTCTTTATAAGGTAATTTTTTAACTTGTTTTACACAGGTAGGTATGAGCTATAAACAAATGTGAAATCAAAATTTTTATTGAATACTTGTTGCTGAAAGTGTGTAATAACCAGCAATCAACCTAGAATCTTTTTCTATTAAGACGAAGGGAGCAGCCACACGTTTACGCCCATCTTGTCCTGCTTGCTGTTTTAAATAACGGTCTAGTTTCTCAACACCGCAAGAAAAAGCCGCTTGGTCATGCTTCCCCAGCGGCTCTATTAAATAATCAAAAGTATCAGGGAACGGCACTTACACACCCATATTTTGTTTGTAATGCACTCCCAGGCGCTAGCCTAAGAAATATAAAACACAATGGCATAAAAATGCATATAGTAGGCAATTACCAGCGAGTTGCGATCGCTGTCTTTTCTCTTGGTATTCTGTGTTACAACTCTGTCGCATCAGCCGCCTTCATTTTACCCTTACGTAGCAAAAAGGGAATGGTAGTTTCAGCCCATCCCCTAGCAAGTGAAGCGGGAATTTCTATGTTAGTTAAGGGTGGTAATGCAGTTGATGCAGCCGTAGCTACAACCTTTGCGATTTCTGTAGTAGAACCTTTTTCAGCAGGAATTGGCGGCGGTGGCTTTTTATTGATGCATTCACAGAAAACTGGTGAGATGAAAGCGTTAGATTTCCGGGAACGCGCACCGCTAAAAGCTACAAGAAATATATACTTGGATGCACAAGGTAAGGTGCGTCCGAATGCAAGTGTTAATGGCTATTTGGCAGTAGCGACACCAGGAACAGTGGCGGGAATGTATGAAGTGCATCGTCGCTATGGTAAATTACCTTGGCAAGAGGTAGTAAAACCTGCGATCGCTCTGGCTAAGGATGGTTTTCTTCTCAGCCGTGTGGTAACCTACCGCTCTGTGCAAGTGAATCGAACACGTAAGCAGGTAATTCTCAACAATCCGGCGGCGCGAGAAATTTTTACACGCAACGGTGAATTTTACGGCCCTGGAGAAAGATTGGTACAACGTGATTTAGGGCGAACTTTAGAAGCAATTGCCCAGAATCCGCAAAGTTTTTATACTGGCAGTATCGCCCAGGCGATCGCCTCTGATATGGCAAAAAATGGTGGTTTAATTACACTCGAAGACTTAAAAACCTACAAACCAATTTGGCGTAATCCCTTGTGTGGTACTTTCCGCAAAGCTAAAATCTGCTCTATGCCACCACCTTCATCAGGAGGTGTTCACCTATTGCAGATTTTAAATATTATCGGCGACACCGATTTAAAATCTTTAGGATGGCATCACCCCAATGCTTTACATTTAATCGCAGAGGCGATGAAGATTGCTTATGCGGATCGTTCACAATATTTAGGCGATCCAGATTTTGTCAAAGTCCCTGTACAAGAACTGATCAGTCCAGCATACGCCAAACAACGCCGTCAACAAATCAAGATGGAAAGGGCTAAACCCTCAATGGGGGTAAAGCCAGGACTCTTAAGAAAGCAGGGGGAGTACTTTCTGACGTGGTTAACAAGCGTCCCGCTACGTACTCAACTTGATATTATTCAAAATTCCAGATGTCCTCTTGTTCTATTGTCTTCTTGTTCTAAATATGAATCTCCTGAAACTAGTCATCTAACAGTTGTGGATGAGCAGCATAATGCCGTGAGTTTAACTTTTACAATTAACCTTGGCTTTGGTGCTGGGGTGGTGACTCCGGGAACTGGGATTGTACTTAACAACGAGATGGATGATTTTTCCATAGCGCCAGGAGTGCCTAATGATTTTGGTTTGATTGGTAACGAAGCAAATGCGATCGCACCCCGCAAAACCCCTTTATCCAGCATGACTCCAACAATTGTCACGGAAAACAATCGTTTACGCCTGGCAGCAGGAACCCCTGGTGGTAGTACCATCATTACCCAAGTGCTGCAAGTAGTATTAAACGTGCTGGAATACAATTTGGATGTTGGTGCAGCTGTTTCTGCCCCACGCATACATCACCAATGGCTTCCCGATGAGTTGCGAGTGGAACCTTGGGGTTTAGATATTCTCACTCTGCAAGAGTTGCGTCGTCGGGGACACAATATTAAAGAAACAACTCCTTGGGGCAATGCTAACGCGATCGCCGTCACAGCAGATGGTATTTTAGAAGGAGCAGCCGATCCTCGTGGCGAAGGTTCTCCAAAAGGTTTGTGAAGTGTTTTGTGAAGTTTAAATTAATAGTCCACAGTTATTCAAGTAGACTGTAGACTATTAATTTTGGACTATTGACTCTGAGTAGTGGCTAGCAAACTCCTGTGCCCGTGCGCTAGGAACCAATGTCCAGCCAGCTTTTAACAGTTTTTGATAAGTTGCCCAACCTTTTGAGCCACCTGGTATTTGATAATCTGGCACTGCGTATTGCCCAAAAGCTGTGTAGGGACGCCAGGGTTGATTGGGTGCGATCTGCAAATGCAAAATTTTCTCCCCATCACCACTTGAATTAGATAACCAGCACATTTGTCGATGCATGGTAAACTCCTTTGCGTTTAGCCTATTTTGCATATTGGCAGAAATTTGTCAATACCCGCCTCACCCTTATGGGATAATTTTTGCCCGATAGTTGTGGATAGCTGTCAAACTTAAGGCTGCGTAAAGCAGATTAATACTCAGCAAATTTAACCCCATCGGATGTTTTCCGTGGAATATAAACAACAACAGCCTTAACTAGCATTTATCCCCCTGCCGTGATTAAAGGGTAAGATTTATTAATACTACTTGCGGTTTTCGCCAGAGTATGTAGCGAGAAATACTATTTTGCAACAGACCTAAAGCATATACGATTTGTTTTTCTGGTTACACAATTTTGAATTACTTATACTACCTACTGTTACATCTCTTCAGAAAGCAGGAACATACAGCTTATCACCAACAATGGCGCGAATCTCTGCTACTAACTGCTGATAACTCGACTCAGATAAAGCTGGTTCTGCTTGCTGTACGTTAAGAGATTGAGCTATATCAATCCATGACTTGCAACCACCGTATTCAGCACGGTAAGGAATTTCTTGCGCTTCGGGTAGTTTATAAGTCCGCAACAGGAGAATATACAGTGGCTGACGGGCTTTCCACTTGAGGCGATCGCTAATAAAATGCTCGTTCCAAATATGGAAGGGCAGCAAAGAGTTCACAACTGACTCGTCACTGACTGGCAAAATATCTGTAATTTCAGCCCAGCTACCAATGCGAACCGTCTCTGGATGCCAACCCGATGTCACCGGGCAGACAAGATTGGCATATTCAGCTTTCAACAAAAAAGGTTGTTGATGCTCAAAAGTAGGGTAGAGCAAAACTTGCTCATGAGCAACTTGAAAACGTCCATTTTGTTCATGGATACCACCTTTACGCAACAACATAATTGTGTTGCCTTGTTCTAAAGCATTTATGGCAACTGCCCATTCTTTGAGCGCATGAAAAGTCGTAGTCAATTTCATCAGTATCTACTTTAACTCTGATTTAATTTCACGTTAAGACCGATACAGTATGGAACTATCCAGGGAGATGAATTTAGGAACTAATAATGGAAAAGCGAACACTAGGAACATCAGACGTACAAATCACACCCATCCTCATGGGAACTTGGCAAGCAGGTAAAAAAATGTGGGTGGGAATTGAAGACGCTGACTCGATTAAAACAATCCGAGCGGCATTTGAAGCGGGTATTACTACAATTGATACTGCGGAAGTTTATGGTGAAGGACATTCTGAACGCATTGTAGCTGAAGCTTTATCTGATGTCCGCGAGCGCGTAGAGTATGCTACGAAAGTTTTCGCCAACCATCTTAAGTATGATCAAGTGATTCGGGCTTGTGAAGGTTCTTTGAAAAACCTCAAAACAGACTATATAGACCTTTATCAAATTCATTGGCCCTCTGGCGCTTTTAATAGTGAAATAGTACCAATTGAAGAAACTATGAGCGCTCTTAACTCCCTCAAAGAGCAAGGTAAAATTCGAGCAATTGGTGTTTCTAATTTTTCCCGCGAACAAATAGCAGAAGCAGCAAAATATGGTCGGATTGATAGTTTACAACCACCTTATTCTCTCTTTTGGCGGCAGGTAGAAAAAGATGTAATGCCTTACTGTATCGAAAATAATATTTCTATCCTTGCCTATTCGTCCTTAGCACAGGGATTATTAACAGGTAAATTTGCTCCCGGACATAAATTCGATCCGGCAGATAACCGTGCTAAAAATAAACTGTTTCAAGGCGAAAACTTTGAACACGCCCAACAAGCTTTAGAAAAACTGCGTCCTATAGCTGACAAACATAATGCTACCCTTGCTCAGTTGGCATTGGCATGGTTAATTGCCCAACCTCAAACAAATGCGATCGCAGGTGCGCGTTATCCCCAACAAGCAAAAGACAACGCATTAGCAGCCGAGGTTAAACTTTCTGCTACTGAACTTGCAGAAATTGATGCCATTGGACGCATTGTCACTGATAATCTTGACGAGAGTACAGTCATGTGGGAATGGTAATTAATTACTGCGTTACTAGCGGAGCATTCCAAAAATTTTCCGCTTGTCGCCAATAAGGCCAAATCCCTAATCCCCAATCCCCAGTCCAGACCCTTTTACTAGGGATCTATTCTCAACGGATTTCCAACATTGGGGATCAAATTTCCATCCCCAATAATTGGAAGTTGTAAAACCTGTTTGTGTCAAGATTTTGTTTTGTATTGCAAAATTATACAGAATATCAACTTTAGTAAATAAGGGTTTGCGGCTCATTATTTGAGTGATAGATTATATTTATAGACACCAAATAAAGCAAAACCAAAAAGGGCAAATGACACGGTGTCTCCCGTCAGCAGCCCAAGTAAATTTCAGCAAATTAATGAAGTGGCGCAAAGTCTTTTAAGAAAGGCAAAGCCAAATCCCAAAGCGGAAAAACAAAGAATGCTGAGTTTGCTAGTTGTTATGTCCACCCTAGTTGTTGATTTTTGTAATTACCTAACGAGTTAACGATTTGAAAACTGCGAATTCGAGCGAACCTGGTCACAACTGACCAGGTTTTTGAGTTTTATAGTGATATTTATTACAACTAATAGTATAATCACTGCTCAGTACGGTCAGAATTACCGGAATTTATGATTGAGGAGCTAGCTGTAAGGCTAGGATAATGCTGACCACAAGTTATAAATTTGGGCAATCTTCTAGCAGGGTATAAAATAGAACGGCTAAATATCTTGCTAGGAGATTTTAATGATTCATAAGAAATTTTTGAATAAAATTACTACAGCTATAGTTCTAAGCACATTTACTCTTTCTTGTGAAGCGAGTGTTACTAGAAGAATAGAAAAGACACAAGTAAAAGCTGCTGAAGAACAAAAGCTAGAACCAAATATTATATATAGTGACATCATCATCAAAGAACAATCAGATTATTTGATGATTCCAGTTTATCTAGCAGAACATAATCAAGATAAAGAAAGTAATTATGGACTTTCACGTTCTTATGTTAGAGATAACAAACTGTATAATTTTATTTTTTATCATAAGCAGGATGGCGAAAGTCATCTTTTATTAAATAAAAAAGCAATAATAAATTCTTTCGAGTTATTGGAAACAAAATCAGCAAGTAAATCGCCTATAAGATTTTGGTTATATAAAATCCTTGAGCAGGATACTAACACAGACAAAAAACTCAATTCAGAAGATGCATTAATTGGATATTTATCTGATTTATCTGGTAAAAATCTCCAGCAAATTACCCCGAATAATACTCAAGTCATTAATTGGGTAATTGTCCCCAGCCAAAATGCTTTATTTATCAAAATAATTAAAGATTCTAATAATGATAAAAAATTTACAGAAAGAGATAAGACAAATTTTATTAGAGTTAATCTTGATAAACCTGCTATGGGAAGCGAAATTATAAGTGATTCTATGGAGCAAGAAATTAAATCATATATTTTGAAATAAAAAATATAGGAAAAAATGAGCAGCATCTCGTTTTGAAAAATAGTCGTTACGCTAGAAGCTTTGTCATTAACCACATCTAATAAATCTTTGCTTCGTTGCTATTAGCCTCGGAATTCCATTCCAAGGCTAATAGCGAAAGTCCTCTAAAGCGGACTGAGTGAATCATTTTAGTCCACTTAAGTGGACTAAAGCTCTCAGCCTTGCACTCAAGTGCAAGGCGGGATGTCAATCATTGCAATAGTTTGGTTGTTACAAGTTCCTAATATATTTCCCTACATTACTGGGAAATAGACAATACCCAATCTCGCAAAAGCGGATTCACTTGATCTGGTATTTCATCATGGGGACAATGACCAGCCTTGAGAAAATATTCTTTTAGTTGAGGGTAATATTGTTGAAACTTCTGCGATCGCTCTCTAGCTTTCATCCAAGGATCAGCTTCTCCCCACAATAGTAGTAAAGGGCAAGTTAATTGCTTCAGCAGTACATCAACTTTTTCACCTTGGGGAGTATTAAACACTGAAACAAATACATCCAACGCACCTGCATCATAAGCAGGACGATAAATTTCCTCTATCAATTGGTCTGTAATTGCACTTTTATCTAGATAAACTTTCTCTAGAGTTTGGCGAATTACCCAACGTTGTCGCACGTATTGAAATAATAAAAACTGGGCTAAAGGTTGTTGAAACATCCACTTAACGCTATCACCCAGTAACTTCTGCAATCCAGATTCTTGCTTGGGAGGCTGAATTTGGGTTTGCAAAGCTTCAGGTTCTGATGTAGGTTGCTCATTAAAGGGGCCTGCACTGTTAAGTAAGACTACACCAGCTGCACTATCGGGGCGTTGGGCTGCAACACACAACGAAGCATACCCACCAAGGGAGTTACCTACTAAGACTGCTTTTTGCCCGATGATTTCATTAATAAAATCGTAGAGTTGATCACGCCACAAGTCGCCGCCGTACTGCAATTTCGGTTTGGCTGAACGTCCGAATCCCAATAAATCGATCGCAAATACTTGAAAATCTTGGCACAGTCCTGTGATATTCTTGCGCCAGTGGTCTGTAGAAGCACCAAACCCATGTACTAATAGTAAGGGTGGGCGTTGCGATTTCTCTCCTGCTCGTACATAGTAAACTTTGTGCCCTCGCCACTGCCAGTACTGGCCAGGAATGGGAGTTGTAGAGGGGGCTGTGGTTACCTGCATAATCTAAAGAAGTGTGAAGTAGCTTTTAATAATTGTAGGCTAGTACAGGAATGTAGGAAGACGCAGGGACACGGGGAGTTATGACTAAAGAAATATCAATTACAGGTAAAACTAAGCTTTTAGGAGTGATTGGGCATCCGGTGGAACATTCATTGTCGCCGGTAATGCACAATGCTGCGATCGCTCAGTTGGGATTAGATTATGTTTATCTTCCATTTCCCATAGAACCACAAAATTTAGAAGTAGCGATCGCAGGTTTTGCTGCGGTAGGAGTTGTCGGCTTTAGTGTGACAATTCCTCATAAACAGGCAATTATGCCCCTACTCTCAGAAATTACCCCTTTGGCTCAAGCTATAGGCGCAGTGAATACTGTCACCCGCAAGGATGATCAATGGGTGGGAACAAACACAGATATAGAAGGATTCATCGCCCCACTGCAAACAACATATCAGCAAGATTGGAGTCAGAAGGTAGCAGTAATTTTAGGCAATGGTGGTGCAGCTAGGGCAGTTGTAGCAGGTTGTAGCCAGCTAGGTTTTGCTGAAATTCATGTCGTTGGGCGCAATGAGCAAAAGTTAAAAGAATTCCAAAATAGCTGGGGTACACCCCTAGCTGAGAACTTGCAAGTGCATACATGGGAGAAACTAGCACAACTGATTCCCCAAGCTAACTTGCTAGTTAACACAACTCCTATTGGTATGTATCCCAAGGTAGATGAATCTCCTTTAAGTGCAACGCAAATGGAGAATTTACCAACAGAAGCGATCGCCTATGATTTGATATATATACCTCAACCGACACAATTTCTCCAACAAGCTCAAAAACAAGGTGCAATTGCGATCAATGGATTAGAAATGCTTGTCCAACAAGGAGTAGCAGCATTAAAAATCTGGTTACAACAAGAGAATGTACCTGTAGAAGTGATGCGCCAAGCACTGCGAAATCATTTAGGTTTAGGATGAACGCTCCAACGACAAAGTTAATGGTAGCTGGACTGTGAAGCTTGTCCAGCCTTGAGCGCTAGTCACTGCGATCGTGCCTTGAATATATTTGACTAGCTTCTTCACCAATGCCAGCCCCAATCCTGCACCGCTAGGTTGCCATGTACTACTAATCGGTATCTTTTTAATCAGGTTAGAAATAGGAGGTTGTTCTGTTGTATTCCTATTAGGAATTCGGTAAAACGGTTCAAAGATGCGAGATTGTTCATTGCTAGGAATTTCTACCCCAGAATTGCTGATTGTAATTTGAAAGCTCGGAATTTGAGTATCTTGATTTATTATGCTAGTTGGGTTTTGGACGAGGTGGACAGTTACCGTAATCTGTTCTTGAGGAGGAGTGTATTTGCAAGCATTGTTGAGTAACTCCGACACAATTTGAGTCAGGATACTTAAGTCTGAAATCAGAGGTGGTAAGTCTGGATGAATGTTAAGCTCTAAAATTTGTTGTTTAGCTTGAGCTAGTTCTTGAAAACCTTCAGCAATATGAGGTAGCCACAATTGAAGTTGAATCGAAGTCAATTCCAATGGATACATATCTGCATCAATGATTCGCATCTTCAGCAAATCATCGACCAGATTTAACTCTCGTTCGCACTCAGAACGTAGAATACCCAGGTAGCAAGATACAGACTCAAGTTTAGAAGATGCTTCTAATTGTCCTATTTCCTGCTGATCAAGAATATTTTCTAGTAAAGAAATTGTCATTTTGATATTTGACAAGGGCGTTCGCATTTCATGAGAAGTGGCTGCCAATAGATCCACTTTCAACTGGTTCAGTAGTTGGAGTTCCGTTATTTGCATTTCTAGTTTTCGGGTACGTTCAGCCGCGAGGTTGCGTTCTTCGGTTAACCTGCGTTGGGTGTCATCCCGAAAAACCATGACAGCGCCTGTAATCGCACCGTTGTTGTCTCTTAGGAGAGTAGCGCTATCAGCTACAGGTATCTTTGTTCCATCCTTGGCAATTAGTAGAATGCGATCGCTTAAATAAATAGTGGTTTCTTGTTGGAAGGCCCAGATGATGGGATTTTCTACTCTTAGCTGAGTTTGTTCATCAATGAGTTGAAAAACATCGTCTAACATTTGGTCTTTCGCTTCATCCAGTCGCCACCCTGTGAGTGCTTCCCCTGCCTGATTCAAGTACTTGACGCGTAACTGTGGATCTACCACAATCACCCCGTCCCCCATACCTCGAAGCACACTACTCAAAAATTGCTCGCGTTCATAGCGATTGAGTGCTGTTTGAATAGCAACATACAGTTCTTGCTCCCTCACAGGTTTGAGAATGTAACCAAAAGGTAATGTCAGCGTTGCCCGCTCTACAGTACTTTTATCAGAGTGCCCTGTAACGTAGATAACGGGAATTTGTAAACGATTCCAGATGTGTTCTGCTGCTTGGATGCCGTCCATTTCGCCCCGCAGCCGAATATCCATTAAAATCAAGTTTGGGCGCAGTTTGTTTGCTTTCTCAATTGCTGCTTCTGCGGAATCTGCGATATCTACGACCCTGTATCCTAAAGACTCTAAGCTTTCTTGTAAATTGATAGCCAGAATATACTCATCTTCAACAACAAGAACCCGAATCGTCTTTGTTGTCTGCGTGTTTGATGAGATATTGGTCATGTTTATGCCCTATTTTTTGTAAAAGTAATTTTAAATTCTGTTCCCTGCTGGCATTTAATTTCAAGCGTTCCCCTTAGTTGCTTGACTAACCCCTGAACAAGGTTTATACCCAGTGTTTTAGCTTTCTTGCTATCAAAGTTTTCAGGAAGCCCAACACCATTATCTCGAATAATGAGTATCAAATTTTGGTTGTATTGTTGATATAATCTGACCTGAATTTCACCTTCACGATGAACAGGAAAAGCATATTTCAAAGCATTAGAAACTAGTTCGTTGATAATCAAACCACAAGGAATGGCAGTTTCAATGTCTAACTTAGCATCATCAACTTGAATATTCAATCGAATATCGCTGGATCTGTCATTATAGGAATCGAATAAATGAGTTGTTAAATCAGGAATGTATTGAGCGAAATTAATATCGGCAAGCTCTTCAGAACGGTATAGTTTTTCATGAACCAAAGCTATAGAAGCAATTCTGTTTTGACTATCGCGCAGGATTGCAATTGCTTGCGGCTCTTTTGTACGTCTGCACTGCATCTCCAGCAAACTGCTGACAATTCCTAAATTGTTCTTCACGCGATGGTGGATTTCTTGAAGTAATACCTCCTTTTCTTTGAGAGATGCTTTAATTTGTTCGTCTGCTTGCTTGTGTTCGGTAATGTCTTGTTGAACGGCAACAAAAACGTTTCCAAATTCAGGATGCTCAAAAACAGATGTGGCGGCGCGACACCAAAAGGAAGTGCCATCTTTCTTCACATTATGGACTTCGTAACTTGCTTCACCGTGTTTCAGAATCGTAGCCATAATCGCCTCTGTCACCTGTTCAGAAGTACTGTATTCCTCTTCGTAGTTGAGAATTGATACATGCTGACCTGTGAGTTCACCATCTTCATAGCCAAACATTTGCTCAAATTTATGATTGGCGTAGACAATAATTTTATCAGCGGCTCGAATTAAGCAAATTCCCTCTGCTACATTGCGAGTGATGATTGCTTGCAACTCCAACATCTTTTCAGCACGTTTGCGTTCTGTAATTTCTACCACAACAATGCCCAGACCAATGGGTTGATCGGCTTCAGACTCAATTGCAAAGTAAGAAGCTAGCCAAGTCCGGATCACACCAGGCAGTTTTGGAGTTTCTCCACTGATCTCAAAATCTAAAATTGGTTCACCCGTTGTCAGAACATACCGGAAGACCTGTTCCTGCTTTGGTGCTATATCAGGGACAATCTCCCACACTGTCTTGCCAATATGCATTGCTGCTGGAATGCCATTCATTTCCGCCAATGCCTCATTGATTAACGAGTAACGCAGTTGCTGGTCGAGGACGGTTATACCAACAGGTGCGCTAGTGATAAAGGCATCCAACAACTCTTGCTTGTGAGCTAGTTCCCGCTCTAGAATTTTACGCTCTGTAATGTCAATTGCTACTCCTCCAACTAATTTTTGTTCAGATAATCCAGGAATCGGAAATTTATATACCAAGAACTCACCGAGGGTGCCGTCTGTTCGGGGAGCTACCTCAATCACCCCAAGAACCTGATTTGTCTCAGCAACTATTAGACTGTTACTCATAAACTGTTGAGCAATCTCAAGCGGGTAGAGGTCAAAAATAGACTGTCCGATCGCCTGATTAGGTAATAATTCAAATGTCCGCAGGTAGCTTTGACTTAAGTAAACTACACGCCCAGTTGCATCCGTAATCCAAGCTAGTGCTGGGCTGTTGTCCATAAATGCCTGAAAGCGAGCTTCACTTTCTTGCAAAGCTTCTTCTGTACGTTTGAGTTCAGTCATGTCCCGAATGCTAACTAATACACCTGAGATGGTTTGGTCTGCTTCGAGGTAAGGTGCATAGGTAATATTTAAAAATTGAGATTCTTTATCTGGATAGTTAAACCACATTTCATATTGAATCTTCTCTCCAGCCAAACACTTATTTAACCGGGGTTTAATGACGCTCTCAAACATCTCCTGCCCCACAATTTCATCCAGACAATGCCCGACAATTTCTTCTTTAGGCTTGCCACACCAATTCTGATACGCTTGATTCACCACCTGATAAATATAATTGCGATTCAGCAGCGAAATAGCATCCGTCGTTGTAGCTACAATTCGCTCATATCGCCGTAGTGATTCTTCCGCCAGTTTTTGCTCGTTGATATCAATGATTACACCTAGCATCCGTATTGGGTCGCCTGCTTCGTTGTAAATTCCGCGTCCTTTGCCAAGCAGCCAGTGAACCTTGCCACTTGGATGAATTACACGATGTTCGGCTTCATAATTAGTATGTTGTTTCAGCGCCTTGAACAAAATCTGTTGAACTTGGTCAACATCTTCTGGATGAATAGAATCACGCCATAGCTCAAATGAGGGTGTTGCTGTTTTTGGCTCTAACCCTAGCAAGCGAAAGTGGTTGTCGTTCCAAATTACTTCTCCTGTTTGAAGATTCCAATCCCAGATACCAATGTTTGTAAACTCCAAGGTTAGCCGGAATTGCTCTTCACTTTTGGCTAAGGCTGATTCGGCTTGTTTGCGATCGCTAATATCCCGATGAGTACCAGCCATTCGTAAAGCTCTGCCATTGTCATCACGCATTACAACCTTGCCATAGTCTGCAATCCATTTCCATTCACCAGACTTGGTTCCCAGTCGATAGTCAAATTTGTAGGGTACTGAGTTGTCCTTGAGATGGGCTGCCAAAATTTTCTCAACCCAAGGTTTATCATCTGGATGAACTAATCGCTCCCAGGTACTCAAATTCTTTGGGAGTTCATCGCAGCTATATCCGAGCATTTCCAGAAAGCAGGGGCTATAATACACCTCTTGAGTTACGAGATTCCAGTCCCAAAAACCATCTCCAGAAGCTTCAAGAGCCAGTTGCAGACGTTCCTCACTTACTTGCAGGGCTATCTGTGCCTGTTGGCGTTCGGTGACATCCTGGGCAGTTCCATAAAGACGGATGACCTGTCCTTGTGCATTAAATTCTACATTTCCAATGGCCTCGAAATAGCGATAAGAGCCATCTGGCTGAGGTACACGTAGAATTAGCTTGTAGGACTCGCCAGTTGCGATCGCTCGTTCTACGGCTTGGTGGAGTTTTTGCCGATCCTCTGGGTGGTATAACTCAAGCAGTTCCTTATAGTTTGGCTCTAGTTGGGCTAAATTTCGATTGAAGAGGCTGAAAAGCTCTTTTGACCAGGTAAGTTTGCCAGTGGCAAGATTATGCTCCCAATTACCAAGGCGAGCGACTCGCTGAGATTCTTCTAGGAGGGCTTCACTTTTTCGTAGTGTTTCTTCAGTATGCTTGATTTCGGTTACATCCACCACCAATCCATCGCATACCACACGTCCATTCGGCAACTGACGTGGGGTGGAACGGAAATGTAACCATTTCAGCTGACAACTGGGTGTTTTGATTTGCAGTTGAATATCAAATACAGATAGATTCCTCACAGACTCTTCAACGCCTGCCTGAAAGCGGGCAGTATCCTCTGGGATAAACTGGCGATACAGCAAACTTGGATCTCTAAGAGCATCTTCAGCACTGACTTCCATCAGTCTTTCAATCCCTGCACTGAGGTAAGAGAAGCAATCGCTGCCATCCAGTTCGCGGATCGCCTGATAAACTGCGCCATTGGGCAGGTTATCCCCAATTCTCCGCAACATTGCTTCACGCTCATACAAGGCGAGTTCTGCCCGTTTGCGATCGCTGATTTCACGCTCTAGTTCTCGGTTAGTTGCTTCCAGTTGTGTAGGACTGGGGAGGGCAAGTGCCTTTGGCACCAATGGTATCAGAGCAAAAGCTGTATACAGTGAAATTAATGCGGTGATGGCTTTAATAGAGCCACTTAGCCAATAGGTGGGATGCCAGAGTGTCCAAATTTCCATTAAGTGGGTGGTACCACAAGTAACGATAAATGTGGCAAACAGCAGAAACATCCAGTTAAATGGTAAGCTTTGGCGCTTGCGGACAAGATAAAGCAGCGTGATGGGAATTGAATAATAAGCAAGTGCAATTAAACAGTCGGATACAATATGTAGCCCTACTAACTCCGGTTTCCAGAGGTAGCAATGACCGTGGGGAATAAACTGTTTAGAAGTAAGGAAAGTTCTTAAAAGTTCCAGCATCAAGTGGTCTCAAACACCAGTTGCCTCAAATAATTAGTCGCTAATTCTACTATTTTGACAAGCCGGGAGTCTGGAGCGATCGCAGATCATCTCAAAGCTTAGAAAAACTTCTCAATTTCTCTGTTCCCCTACTTCTGCGGCCAGCGCCAATTGTAGCGATTCCATTCATAGATGCCTTGAATTTCATACTCACCGCCGTTATAGAAGCGAACAACGCAATTGGTGCATGAATCATTGCCATCCCTGATTTCATCCACCTGAATCACAATGCAGGGGAACCATTCACGCTTACAGGGGCCATCATCTTGTACCCATTCCCATAGTGCATTGGAAATTTCAATGCGATCGCCTAGTCTCAGTTTCAGTGCATCCTCAAAATAAGCATATTTATCAAAATGATATGACTGAACACGATTTAACCACTGTAGACCATAGCGCTCCCGGATAAATTGTACTTCTCCAGAGTCATTCTCATGCAGCCAATCGTTGAGTAGTTGCACTTTCCAAGTGCGGTTGTATTGTTCCTGTGTCTTGACGAACTGTAAAAATGCTTCCAATTCTTCTGCGGTAAGATCGTCTAAGGGATTGGCAATATCTGACACCCCATTAGAATTTCCCTGAATTTGCTCGACCGCTTGCAGTAATATCTGTTTCTGCCTATCAGTGAGAGGACAGCTGGCTACATCACAACTTTTAAAGGCTGCTTGCAAAGCTGCTTCAATCTCATCTGGAGTCATAAGTTAATAGCAACTAAGGGTTGATTTCCCTAATTATTGCAAAAGTTATATTAAAGTCTCTAATCTCTAAAGTAATGAAATTCAGGTAAGCTGAATTTAAAAACAGTTTTTAGATATGGAAAAGAACAGCAGCATAACATCTTTGTTGAATTTACTAGCTTTAGCTAGGACACAATCCTCTATACTGAAGCAAATAATTACAAATTTTCAGTATTTATACTTAATAAACCTGAAAGTAATCTTTGTTGCCAGTTTTTTCGGGGTTCTATCTTGGATGTTTACTCCCTCTGCTATAGCGCTGACACAACTTAGACTATTTGATATTTCTTATAAAGATTGTCCACCAGAACTAGCACAAGGAGCTGTGATAAGTAGTGGTTCTGGGGCTGCTAACTGTTTTATTGTCACAGGTAAAGCTGAAAATGCTACTTACAAAACTGTCTACGACGCAGACATTTTTGGCCGCATTTATGATGCTAACAACGACTCAGTGATGCAAAATCGTACCCGTTTAGGTTCGATTGCTGAAGTACCTCCAGGCATCAGTGATTTTGAATTGAGAATTTCTGTACCTGCAAATCAGCCTACTCCCTTGAAGCTGAAGCAGTTTAAAGCTGCTGGGTTTAGCGGTCAGGTACGTAAGTAAGCCGTCCTTATGAGCTAATTAAACTATATTAGTGGTTTAGAAAAACGAGAAACTGTAGAGACGTTTTCATCTTTAACGTCTCTACATCAGCCTGTATTTGAGTGTTAACTAAAACCCCTGTACAAATGGCAGTCTAGTTAGATTTTGCAACAAGTCACCAGCTAAACTAAGTACAATGAAGGCTAAGATTGGAGAAAAATCCATACCTCCCAAAGGGGGGATGATTGAGCGGAAAAGATTCAGATACGGATCGGTTATCTGAGCTAACGCGGCAAAGGGTTGACTATAAAAGTCGATATTCGGGAACCAGGTTAATAGCACGCGAATAATCAGCAAAACATTGTAAATCTGGATGAAAGTAACCAGTGTGGTAATCAGCAAATTCATGGATGGTTTGGTTTCCTGCTAAGTGTCGAAAGAAGTCTTATCATAGATTTTAATTTAGTCTGTGTGATGGCGTCTGCTGCTGCGACACCTACCAAAGTTCGGTTATTTCGCCACTGGATAAGTGTTTTAAGCATCTTTGGTAAAGGAGCGCTCATTCATGGCTTGCGGTGAACTGCCATTCACATTTCCGAGCTGCTTGCGTACATCATCTATTGTGGCATTGAGTTGGGCAATTTTATCTTCTAGCGATCGCCGTGCCGTTTCCATTTCCATGCTTTGATTTTCGGAGGCTTTCATCTGACGTCGCTTCGCTGATATTCTCTTGCCTTCATCTGAGTTATTAGTCAGTTCTGTCTCCTCATCTGCTAATAATTCTGAATCATCGCGTCGGGAAGCAATCAAGGCACCTAGTACGCCCCCCACAACACTACCAAAAACTGCCCCTGCTAAAAAACCACTGGCAAAACCATCACGCTGACTCATATCCTTAACCGCCTTGAAGAAACTTGGTGACTTTTACACTAGTTAAGTTATTTTTCTGCTCTAGCTGCATACTAGCTTAAGTCCCAAAGGTGCGATCGCCTGCATCTCCCAATCCCGGTACAATATACCCCTGGTTGTTGACTATTTCGTCGATAGTAGCAGTGTAAATAATTAAACCTGGATAAGCAGCACTCAGTTTTTGTAAAGCTGGTGGAGCTGCTACTACACATACAATTCGTGTCAAGGCTGGGTCAACACCCCGCTGTGTCAATTCTGCCATTGCTGTCATTATTGATCCTCCCGTTGCTAACATTGGATCGGTAATTAACACTCTAGTTTGCGAATCAAATTTTTCTGGCAATTTGTTCAGGTAACACGAAGGTTGTAGTGTTTCTTCATTTCGCACTAAACCAAGATGGTAAATCGAGGCTAAGGGCAGCAAAGTTTGCGCTCCCTCTAATAATCCTAATCCTGCCCGTAGAATCGGCACAACTGCCACAGGCACTTGTGGATCAATCAACGTTGCAGGAGCAGAATCTAAGGGACTCTGCACAGTTGTCTCTTGAGTTGGTAACCACTCTCGTGACGCTTCATAAGTCAACCATCTCCCCAACTCAACCATGGCACTACGAAATAAAACTGAAGGTGTGCCAGCATCACGAGCAACTGCCAGCCAATGCTTGATTAGGGGATGGGGTGGAACATAAACACGCAGTTGTAGCGTCATAGCCAGAATTAGGCAATTTTTTATTATATAAGAACTGAAACATCATAATACTCTTTCCTGCCTACGACTGACAGCGAAAATCACTCATCTAAAAATTATTGATAATTACTTTCATTAATAGTTGACATCTATTCTCAACCAAGGTTATATTGTTATCCAGTGTTCTCCTCTCTTTAAGGATCGGCAGACGGGATTGGCCAGCAGTAGCAGGCTTGTCCCTCTTTTTTTGGGTAGAAACGAACAAATCTAAAATAGAAAAGCTGAATTTCATAGGAATTTCGCCTATTGAATTTATATAAACCAAATCTGCAACAGCAATTACGCATTATTTTAATAATAAATGTAATCTAGATTACATTTATTATATAATTTTATGCAAGTCTTGACATCTGCTTTTAATTGCTGAATTTGCATCAATCAAAGTTACCAGTATGCTGACAAAGATTAAGCTTTTTAATTTTTAATTGTTATGTCTCCTAATTCCCTATTTGATGTGATTGTCATTGGCTCTGGAATTGGTGGGTTGGTGACAGCAACCCAACTGGCAGCAAAGAAAGCTAAAGTGCTGGTATTAGAAAGTTATCTAATACCAGGTGGTAGTGCTGGCTACTTTGAACGTCAAGGCTATCGCTTTGATGTGGGAGCATCAATGATTTTTGGGTTGGGGCATCTAGGCACAACTAATTTACTTACCCGTGCCTTTGACGCTGTTAACGTCAACCTAGAGACAATTACCGATCCTGTGCAGATTCACTATCATCTGCCCAACGGCTTTGAGCTTAAAGTTGACCGAGTTTATGAAAAATTTTTGCAAAATCTTACTGCTAATTTTCGCCATGAAGAACAAGGTATTCGTCACTTTTATGACGAATGCTGGAAAGTATTTCATTGCCTTAACAGTATGGATTTGCTGTCATTGGAAGAACCTCGGTATCTGATGCAGACATTTTTCCAGCATCCTTTAGCTTGTCTTGGTTTAGTAAAGTATTTGCCTCAAAATGTTGGGGATGTGGCAAAACGCTACATCAAAGATCCCCAGTTATTAAAATTCATTGATATGGAGTGCTATTGCTGGTCGGTAGTTCCAGCTAACATGACACCAATGATTAATGCTGGAATGGTATTTTCTGATAGGCACTATGGCGGAGTTAATTACCCAAAAGGCGGAGTTGGAAGAATTGCTCAAACACTGGTAGCAGGACTAGAAAAGGCTGGAGGTCAAATTCAGTATCAAGCTAGAGTTACAAAGATTATTACAGAACGAGGGCAAGCCGTAGGCGTGCAACTGGCTAATGGTAAAGTCTATCGGGGTAAACGCATAGTTTCTAATGCTACACGTTGGGATACATTTGAAAAATTGTTACCTGTGGAAGCAATGCCACGTAATGAGAAAAACTGGCAACAGAGTTATCAAAAATCACCCAGTTTTCTAAGTTTACATATGGGGGTAGAGGAGTCAGTTTTGCCTAAGGGGACGGAGTGCCATCATATTTTGCTGGAAGATTGGCAGCAAATGGCAGCAACCGAAGGCACAGTTTTTGTTTCAATTCCCACTTTGCTTGACCCAGATTTAGCACCAGCAGGATATCACATCATTCATGCCTTCACGCCTGATTGGATAGATAATTGGCTGGGGCTTACCGAGAGTGAGTACGAAGCACGTAAAGAAGCAACAGCATGGCGAATTATTGACCGACTAGAGAAGATTTTTCCGGGTTTAGATGCTGCATTGGATTATTTAGAGGTAGGGACACCTCGCACCCATCGCCGCTTTTTGGGGCGACAAGATGGCACTTATGGGCCAATTCCTCGGCGTAAGTTGCGGGGGTTGTTGGGGATGCCGTTTAATCGCACGGCGATTCCAGGATTGTATTGTGTAGGAGATAGTACCTTTCCCGGCCAGGGATTGAACGCGGTAGCATTTTCCGGGTTTGCCTGTGCCCACAGAATTGCTGTAGATTTGGGCTTGTAGATTATGCTCATTTTCAAAAGAACATAATCCAGAGTATAAAAAGGTTAAGTAAGTTCAGTAGCAGTCCCACAATGACTTTCCATCGTCTATTTTGACTAATGCGGCGACGGCGGGAAACTAGTAGACGCACCAACAGCCACAGCGAATATAGTTGAAAGGGTAGAAAAATCAGAATTAAACCAATGACGGCAGATCGAAATGCTCTATCTGCTGTTTTATCTGCCGATGAAACTTTTACTATATTATCTTCATCTTCTTGAAGAAACAACTGTTCTGCTGTACTTTCATCAGCCTCAGAAACAGGTTGATTATCCAAGTTGCCTGATTCCAGAATGGACTTAGCTAGGGCTGCGTCTGATTCATGAACTTGTAATTTAATCCAGCCTACCGCTACAGTGAGATGCCAAGCCAAATCTACAGTAGACTCGTTAGCTAAATAAGACCTGATACCTTCAGCGTCTAGAAGCTGCTTTGCCAAGTTAGCCTCAATAGAGTTGTTAAAGGTGGCTACTGTCACAAAATGATTAGCCATAAGTTTCAGCTAAATTTTTCCGGAAATTGCGATCGCCTACTTAGTTACTTCTAGCTCATGCCAAGTTTGCAACACAATAAATTGAGATATCTATAGATCAATAACTATATATATATGATTTATTATTTATCGGTGAAAATTTACAGCAGTTGCCAACTTAGTAAAGGATAGTAACAGCAATGGGTGAAATAATTAATAGTGCTGTCAACGGCGATCGCATAAATTATTTTGTACATATTCAAGAAATTTATCCTCCCTTAGGCGCTTACATTACTCTTTATATGCTGGAAAGCTTTGGCACTACAGTTAAGATAAAGAGCCAATATCAAGCCCAAGAAATAAAGATACAAATTTGGACAAATGCCTTAAATAAATTTAACAGTGAAGGTTTTTGGCACGCTATAGACTTAGACTACCAATCCCAAGAAGAAAAAGATACATATATTTTCCAAGGTTCATTTCTGCCTACCAGTCCAGGACAGTATCAATTTACTTACAGAATCGGGCTGAATCATGGTGATGAACAATGGCAATGGGCAGGAAGCTTTGGAGAAAATGGCTATCTCGTAGTTGAACCTCCATCTCCTACTATGACATGGACACAAGGAGCAAACCATGTTGAGTTTTTGCCTGGGGTTTATGTTGGTAACTTAATAGCAGCTTCTCAAGCGGAACAGTTGCAATTTGATGCGGTGTTAAACTTAGCCTCTGAATTTACTTTAGCTTTTGCATCTACTGCTAATCTTAATTATAAAAAGATTGGTTTAACAGATGGAGCGCACAATTCTATATCTGATTATGCGTTGTTAGAATCTATTAACTGGATAGAAAAACAAGTTAAGCAAGGGAAGAAAGTTTTAGTCAATTGTCGAGCCGGGATTGGTAGAAGCGGCTCTGTTAGTATTGCCTATTGCTTCTACAAAAATCCTACTTGGATTTACCAGCAAACTCTAGAATATATGTGGAGCAAGAAAGCAGATATTTATCCTCACAAACATCTCCAAGAAAGCTTGGAAAGTCTATTTCCCCGCAGTAACTTGTAAGTGAAGATTCAGATGTATCTGGTGTTGAAGAAGGCAGAAAAAAGTGCAGGCTTGAGGTTTCCCCAAGTAGAGTAACTCCAAAGAGGCAGAAGGAATACTGCCCTCTACCTTTTTTGATAATATTGTATGGAGTTAAGCTTATACAAATTCAAATAATGTTTACGACACATAAATTAATCGTAAGCACAACATTGTTCCCTACCCATCTGTCGCATTCTTTTTTTAAATTGGTTAAATTAAATCAATTTAATTCTATTAGCTGCTCTAGTAGCCTTTTCCCTGGCTTCTTGTACATTTAGCCCTTTAGCCAAAGCTACTCCCATTCTGCGATAAGGATGGGCAGTTGGTTTACCAAATAATCTGATATCTACATCTTTTTCAGATAAAGCATCTGCTACACCTGCAAATGCAATAGAATCTGATTTTTCTGAAGCTAAAATTACGGCACTAGCTGATGGGCCGAATTGTTCTATATTAGGAATAGGCAAGCCTAAAATAGCTCTTAAGTGTAATTCAAATTCGTTGAGATTTTGAGATATTAATGTCACCATTCCTGTATCGTGGGGTCTGGGTGATAGTTCCGAAAAAATAACTTCGTCTTTGGTAATAAAAAACTCCACGCCAAAAATTCCAGCTCCACCCAAAGCATCGGTAACTTTTTTAGCAATTTCTTGAGATTTTAATATCTTATCTTCTCCAATTTCTGCTGGTTGCCAAGACTCTTGATAATCTCCTCTTTCTTGGCGATGGCCAATAGGAGAACAGAAAATTGTTGGTGCATTCCACTGCTTAATTGTCAGTAGAGTTATCTCAATTTCAAAGTTAATAAATTCCTCAACAATTACCTTTTGGGTATCACCACGAGAATTTGCGATCGCATAATTCCAAGCTGTCTCAACTTCACTTTTACTTTGCACTACAGACTGACCTTTACCAGAAGATGACATGACAGGCTTAACAACATTAGGAAACCCAATATCATTAGAAACTGCTATTAGCTCTTCCAAAGTTTTGGCATAACCATATTTAGCGGTTCTAATGCCTAATTCCTTATGCGCTAATTCCCTAATTCTGTCACGATTCATGGTGTAATTCGTAGCCGCCGCCGTAGGAATAACTTTAATCCCACGCTGCTCAAATTCCACAAGTTTTTCTGTTCTAATTGCTTCTATTTCCGGTATTATAAAATCAGGTTTATGTTTGCCAACAATAGTTTCTAAATCATCGCCACTGAGCATAGAAATTACTTCCGAGCAGTCAGCAACTTGCATAGCCGGAGCATTTGCATAGCGATCAACAGCAATTATATAATTACCAAGGCGTTGAGCTGCAATCACAAATTCTTTGCCGAGTTCCCCCGAACCCAGCAACATCAATTTTTGGGGTAACTTAATTGAATTATTCATAAATTTATCCAGACTAAATTATTAACCAAAATTTTATATTATTTGGCGTTTAATTATCATCTTTTAAACTGCTAAACCTAGCTCCGCGTATTTGTAAATCTTTACGTTGTAGGTTAGATAAACCAGTACCTGTACCAAACTCACATCCCTCTACTAGTGCATCTAACCAAATAGTCTGGTTCAGGGTTGCACCTGTTAAGTCTGCATTTATCAAGTCGGCTTTTGTAAAGTTGGCAAATATGAGGTCTGCATTTACTAAACTACTGCCTTGCAGGTTTGCACCTGATAGGTTACCTCGAATAAAGTTTACTCCATCTAATTTTAAATCGGATAAATCTGCACTGCTTAAATTCGGAAACTTTAGCTGACTAGGCTTTTCCAAAAACCGCATTATACAAATTATATTCGCATCATTGAGACGCATTTTAGTTAAAAAATCATAACGAGCTATACCAAGTTCTTGGAGAATTTCTAGACGTTGTACTTTGGTTTGTTCTAAAAAATGAATAGCGTTATGACGAAGATTTTGAGTTGGGTTATTTAACATAATAAAATCAAAATATAATTAATATATTTTAATCTTAATTATGCAACATTACTATTTATTTTTTCAATTATTTAGATAAAGGTTTTGAATCGGGCGATTGCAGTTGAGTAAGATAGCGTAAACTTTTATCAGAACTGAACAAACAGTAACACAGGGTAATTACATCTTAATCTTCAGCCGAACTATAATCTGTTCAAAATCGAGAGTTTATTATTTTTCTATGCTAACGCTTGAGCAAATTAAATCTGCTATTCTTCAACTTCCACCTGATGAGTTTCAAAAATTCCTAGAATTGTTTTCTGATCTTGATTACCAGCGATGGGATGATCAATTAGAGAGATATTGCTGATGGTAAATTAGAAGCTTTAGCACAGGAGGCGATCGCTGCTCTATCTGTGGCTACTAACATTAACATTAATTTAAGATTCAATCTCAGCTAATTCCAACCACCTCTCAGTCGCCGTATCAATAGCTTGCTTAAGCGCTTCCACCTGCTCGTACAATTTTTGTACTTGAGTATAATTCCCTGGCGTAACATTCAATAAAGCTTTTTCTGCTTCTGCTTTCTCAGCCTCTAACTGAGCAATTTTACCTTCCAACTGCTCAAATTCTCGCTTTTCCCAAGTTGAGAGCCTGTTCCGCTTTTTATTATCTGATTCTTTAGGTAGGGATGCAGTTTTTTCTACTTCTACCTTGATAGCTTTTTCTTGATTAACAGTTTCTTGCTGTGCCGCTTCTTCAGCTTTTTTATAGTCAAGATAAACTGAGTAATTACCAGGATATTGACGAAGAATACCACCTTCCTCAAAGGAAAAAATTGTATCTACAGTCCGGTCTAAAAAGTAGCGATCGTGAGAAACTACAATTACAGAGCCGGAGAAATCTTCTAAATAATCTTCTAATATCGCTAAAGTTTGTACATCCAAATCATTAGTCGGTTCATCTAAAATCAAAACGTTTGGCGCACCAATCAGTACACGCAACAGAAATAACCGCCGTTTTTCACCACCCGAAAGTTTATGAATTGGCGCATACTGCTGGTTACCTGGAAATAAAAACCGCTCCAACATTTGGGAAGCAGTAATTTTAGTACCATCGGCAATTTGAACAAATTCACCTTCTTCTTTGATGTAGTCAATCACGCGCTGATTTTCATTCAAAGCGGTGAGTAATTCTTCAGAATGTTGGTCAAAATAACCGATGTGAATTGTCGCCCCAATTTCTACATTACCTGAATCTGGCTGAACTCGCCCGGTGATGATATCCATTAAAGTGGATTTACCTGCACCGTTACCACCAATAATACCAATCCGGTCTTCTGGGCTAAATTCGTAGGTAAAATCTTTAATTAAGGTGCGTTGATTATATGCCTTAGTAATATTATTGATTTCAATAACTTTTTTGCCAATCCGACGACTAACTGTAGAAATATCAACTTTACCGTTAGCCTGTTTAAATTCAGTTTCTCGCATTGCGTGAATGCGATCAATTCTAGCTTTTTGTTTGGTACTCCGAGCTTTAGGGCCGCGTTTGAGCCATTCTAATTCACGCCGCAACACGCCTTGATGTTTACGTTGAGTGCTAACGGCAGATTCTTCAGCTAAAGCTTTCTTTTCCAGGTAATATGAATAGTTACCTGTGTATGTGTAAATATCACCTCTGTCAATTTCGATAATCCGATTAGTGACACGATCCAAAAAGTAGCGATCGTGAGTAATCAAAAATAGCGCACCACGATAGCGGTTTAAATAACTTTGTAACCACTCAACAGAAAGAGCATCAAGATGGTTTGTCGGCTCATCCATGAGCAAAACATCTGGTTCTGATAGCAAAGCTGTTGCTAGAGCAATACGCTTGCGATAGCCTCCAGATAAAGTACCTATTACTGCATCAAAGTCTAAAATACCTAACTTGGTGAGGATGATTTTGGCATTAGTTTCTAATTCCCAAGCACCAGTTGCATCCATTTGCTGCATCACCGCAGATAGGCGAGACATCAGTTGACTATCTTCTGGGTAGTGAGCCAGTTTATCAGAAAGTTCTTCATACTCCCGCACCAAAGCCATGTGTTCGCCACTATCCGCGAAAATTTGCTCTAAAACTGTGCGATTTTCATCTAAGTCTGGTTGCTGAGGCAAGTATATAATTTTGGAACCAGAGTTAACTAAAATTTGTCCACTATCAATCGGTTCCAGTCCGGCAATCATTTTTAATAGAGTTGATTTACCAGAACCGTTAGTACCAATTAAGCCGACTTTATCAGTAACATCTAAGCTAAAACTAGCATCTTTTAATATTTCTTTGATGCCAAAGTCTTTTTTAACTGATTGTAGTGTAATAATACTCATAATTTATGGCGATTCCAATAACATTAGTAGGTAAGGCATATACCCTACCTATAGATAATTTAACTTTTGAGAAATTCTATACAAATAAATCGATGGGTAAATGTCCATACATTTCGTTGATTCCTCCGGCATCGTAAGATTGACAAGAGACTAATACGCCACGATGATGTCCTGAGTAAGAATCGATATAACACAAGCCATTTTTACCATTTAATTTAATATAAACTGGGCCTTCGGTTTGAGGTAGATTATTTGGTGCTTCATAACCAAACGCCTGGGAATAAGTTTTCATAGCAAGTATGCCTTCTTCGGCTGTATCAGCACAAATTCCCAAAATTAAGTAATCAGACATTCTAGCTACTAAAATTAATGCCCGACGAATTGAAACTTTTTCTGATGGCTTGAGGATAGGTGCAATATCTAAGCAGTTGAATTTGTTAAGGATTTTTTTTGCTTCGTCGGCTGTCAGATTGTGATTATTGGAAGTTGACATAAATCTAGTTGATTATTTTCCTTGTGGTTATTTCGTATTGGAGGTGGGGATTACCCACCTACTAAACAGATTTTACTCAAATTAAGAAGGCTGATTTTGGCTGTTCCCAAGATTAAAAATAAATGGGACGCTGCTTTTTGAGTCATTACCCATTACCAAGACATTGGGCATTTGAGCGCCGCCAGTTTTCCAAGCTTCGATTGCTTCTTTTTGCAGAACTAATTGCCCACCTTGGGCTTTCAGAGTTTCTGCCAAGAGCCTTTGAGCCTCCGCTTTACCTTTAGCACGATTAATTTCTGCCTGTGCTTCTTGTTCAGCTTCTCTTGCTACATAAACGGCTCTTTGTGCCCGTTGTTCAGCGATTTGTTTTTCTTCCACTGCTCTAGCAAATTCTGGAGAGAAAGTTAAGTCAACTACGCTAGTATCTAACACAATTATCCCATATTTATCTAGGCGATCGCCTAAAGCATTATCAAAGTCTTCCTTTAATTCACTACGTTTGGTAATTGCTTCTTCTACTGTTCTTCTAGCAGCTGCAATTTTAAATGCTTCCTGTGTTTGGGGAGCAATAATTTTCGAGACAATATTTGCTAAGGTTCCTTGTTTTCTTCTTACCTCAACTACTTGGATAGGATCAAGGCGAAAGTTAATTGCAAATCTTGCAGATAAATTTTGCAAATCTTTAGTAGAACTTTCGGCTGGCACTTCAAATTTTTGTACAGTTAAATCATATACATCTATAACCGAAATGAACGGTGGTTTCAAGTGTATACCTTCCAGTAACGCACCATCTCTCGCTTTACCCAAGATGCTGATCACTCCTGCTTGTCCTGGGTTAATAATGATAAAGGAATTTAGTCCAAGACTCACCAGTATTGCCAAGAAAATTCCTAAAGCTGTGGTTTGCCAATTCGCAAATTGCTGAGTTTTCAAGTTTTCATCTCCTTTTGTCTCCTGAGGCAACTCCTGTATTATGGGGGCAAGTGGTCAGCCTGACTACACAGGCAAATAGCTACAAAAGTGAGATGCTCCCTCTATCGTGGTAATATCAGTTTCACGCAACTGTGACGAACTGTGGCTACAGCATTTAAATCTCATCAGATATCAAGAAGGCGTAGACATTCTGAGCATCCCCTCCAGCGCTTGCTTGACTATGGGCATAAGTATCGTAAAAAAATTTGGCTGGCGGCTGGTTCTTCGATTCTCAATAAACTTTTTGACTTAGCTCCACCAGCATTAGTTGGGATTGCGGTAGATGTAGTCGTCAAGCAGCAGGATTCTATCATTGCTCAGTTGGGAATAAAAGATATATTTGGGCAATTTTTAATTCTTTCTCTACTCACCGTCATTACTTGGATACTAGAATCGATTTTCGAGTACCGCTACAAGTTGATTTGGCGGAACTTGGCACAGAATATTCAGCATAACTTGCGACTGGATGCATATAATCACCTACAAGAGCTAGAGTTGGCTTATTTTGAAGAACGTAGCACTGGCGGTTTAATGTCTATCCTCAGTGATGATGTTAACCAATTAGAGCGCTTTTTGGATGTGGGAGCTAACGATATCATCCAGGTAGTTACAACTATTGTAGTAGTTGGCGGTGGCTTCTTTATTTTGGCTCCCAGTATAGCGTGGATGGCAATATTACCAATACCTTTTATTCTCTGGGGTTCGGTATTCTTTCAGAAATTACTAGCACCTCGCTATGCTGAGGTGCGCGAAAAAGTCGGTTTACTCAATGCACGGTTGTCTAATAATCTCAGCGGAATCACGACAATTAAAAGTTTCACTGCTGAAGATTATGAATCTGCGCGTTTAGAGAAAGAAAGTGATGCTTATCGCCAGAGTAACACCAAAGCGATCGCCCTTTCAGCCGCCTTCATCCCGCTAATTCGGATGCTAATTTTAGCAGCCTTTACGGTATTATTGCTATTTGGCGGTATGGAAGCAGTTGCAGGCAGAATATCTGTAGGTGCTTATAGTTCTTTAGTATTTTTAGTTCAGCTTTTACTTTGGCCTTTAACTAGATTAGGAGATACATTCGACCTATATCAAAGAGCGATGGCTTCTACTAATAGAGTTATGGATTTGTTGGATACTCCCATCGCCATTCACACAGGAAATATCACCTTACCCGTTGAGACAGTGCGTGGCGAAGTAGAATTTAAAAATGTCACTTTTGCCTATCACGAAAGATTGCCAGTCGTTAAAAATTTATCTTTGCAGATTCCTGCAGGTCACACCATTGCGATTGTGGGTTCTACTGGTTCCGGTAAAAGCACGTTAGTTAAACTCTTGTTACGATTATACGAATTGCCAGTCGGCAGCATCACTCTTGATGGCATTGACTTACAAAACTTAAATTTGCGAGATTTACGCCGTTGTATTGGCTTAGTCAGTCAGGATGTATTTTTATTTCATGGCACTGTTGCTGAGAATATTGCTTATGGTAGCTTTGAGGCGACAGAACACGAAATTATGATGGCGGCTAAGGTAGCTGAAGCCCACGAATTTATTATGCACCTGCCCCAAGGTTATGAGACAATCGTTGGTGAACGAGGGCAAAAGTTATCTGGTGGACAAAGACAAAGAATAGCGATCGCTCGTGCAGTGTTAAAGAATCCACCAATTTTGATTTTAGATGAAGCTACCTCGGCAGTAGATAATGAAACAGAAGCCGCAATTCAGCGATCGCTCGAACGGATTACAGTCAATCGAACTACAATTGCGATCGCTCATCGTCTTTCTACTATCCGCAATGCCAATTGCATTTATGTCATGGAACATGGAAAACTAGTAGAGTTCGGAACCCATGAACAATTGCTAGAGCAAGATGGCATTTACACTAGCCTTTGGCGTGTACAATCTGGTTTAAGGTAAAAGTCTCACGCAAAGGCGCAAAGGCGCAAAGTGTCTCTGAGTGTCTTAGCGTGGGGTTAAATATTTTTTGAGTTTTAAATTTTTATGTTTTTTGGTAGTACTCAGCCGGAATCAGCAGATAACAAGTGGCGTGGTCAGTTGGATAGATTTGTCAAAGAAAATCAACAAGAATTAGCGGCACTATTTTGGGGATTATGGTTAGCAAATGGTAATAGCCAGGGTACTATCGGTATTGATTTACAACCAACACCGCATTTTGTTTATTGTCCTCAAGATCAGATAGAGAAATTAAATAGTAAAGTTGAGAACCGGCTGCAAGAAATTTTGGGAATTATCGAGAATCACAAACCAGAAGTAGAAGTTGTGATGATTGGTATTGGTAAGGGTGAAATTAAGTTAATTCAGTTTGCACCGGAACCACCACCACCGACTTGTTTTGAGCAAGTTGGTAAAGATGTCGATGATTTATTAGAACTGCTAGAACAGCGGATGAGTGAAAAATTTCACTGAAATATATAGCTTTTGGTAAATGAATTAAATTTTTTTGGGATCACGCAGAGTTGCAGAGTCGCAGAAAAGAACGCAATAGTGCGTTTTTGGGCGGAATTTATTTATATAGATGCTGTTTTTCATTGCCAGGGCTTTACATCATAAATCCTATGATTTCAGATATTGTTCTCATCGGCCCAATTCGTACAGGTAAAAGCACTCTTGGGAAACTTCTCGCTGAGAAACTAGGAATTCCCCAGTGTTCGATGGATGATTTGCGATGGGATTATTATAAGGAAATAAATTATGATGAACAGTTGGCGAACTCTCTACGAGAAAAAGAAGGATTTCTAGGGATTTATCGCTATTGGAAACCTTTTGAAGCCTACGCTGTTGAAAGATTACTTTCTGAACATAGCAATTGTGTCATTGATTTTGGCGGCGGTCATTCTGTTTATGAAGATAATGAACTTTTCAAACGCGTACAAAAAGTTTTAGAACCATACATAAATGTTGTGTTGATTTTGCCATCTCCAGACTTAGAAGAATCTATCCAAATACTCAATGAACGAAATGGTGGAATTGTGAATAATGGATTAGATTTTAACGTACATTTTATTAAGCATCATTCAAATCATGATTTAGCAAAATTCGTTATTTATACAAAAGATAAATCTCCTGAAGAAGCACGGGACGAGATACTTAAAATTGCTAATTTTTAAAATTTTCTTTCTCATCCTGACTCAAAAAATGCAGCAGGAGAAATGTGAAAAAAATCCGCAAGCAGTCGAATATGGTTAACTGTCAGATTACGTTGTCCGCTTAAGACCTCAGATACTATAGACTCTGTTTTAAAAATAGGAACTAAATCCTTTTGCCGCAAATCAAATTCGACTATCAAAGCTTTGAGCAGTTCTACACCAGAAATATCTGGTATAGGATGATGTTGTTCTTCGTACTCATAAACTAGAGTACCTAAAACATTTATATAGTCTTGTTCGTCTGATGTTAATTCACCTTTATCAATCAGTGAGTCGATTACTTTTTGAGCTGCAAATAGTTCTTCTTCAGTAGTAATAGGACGAGGAGGAAAAGACTTAAGTAATTCGATATAAGTATTGCTATTATGTGTTCCAGGGGTCATTTTTCCAGTCCTCTGTATCATACTCTGCATGGGTGAGGACATGGCGGATAAAAACTTTTTGATATTTGTAATCGACCAAAGTAATGAGTCGATAGTTATTACCGCCTATGTTAAAAATCGTGAGATTACCGACTTGATCTGCTGAGGGGAAAATTTGCCGTAAATCTACAAAGTTTTGCCATTTAGCTAGTGATGTAAGTTTGTACCATTGCCGCAGGCTTGTTTGTGCATTAGGATGCTTTTCCCAGAACTCAGAAAGTCTGGAACGGGTTATGATATGCATTTTTTAATGGACTGCTTGCGGCAGGAGACATTTATTATCTTAGCAAATTGCGAAGTTATTGGTGGGCAATGCCCACCCTACTTGCTTACACTGCCACTGGCGTACTTGCACGCTTTACTTGAGGTGTTGCAACCATCCGCATTCCTGCTGGTGTGGCCATAGTTAAACCACGGCGTACAGGATGCACAGGACGCTTGCTCATCAGCGATACTTGGAAACGCGACAGAATTGTTGCCAAGACAATTTTCATTTCATACTGAGCAAATGCCAAACCTATACAGCGACGATTACCGCCACCAAAAGGTAAGTATTCATAAGGAGAAAACTGCCTTTCTAAAAAGCGTTCTGGTCTGAATTGTTTTGAATTGGGGTAAACTTCTTCCCGATGGTGCGCTAAGTAGATACTAGGGATGATGACATTTCTCTCTGGGATTTTGTAACCCATAATTTCAACTGGGGATTTCACAATCCGTGGCACACCATTCATTACAATTGGGTAAATCCGTAAGGTTTCTTGACAAACTGCTGTCAAATACGGCAACTTAGCAATGCTACTTGGATCTGGATTCACACCAAGGGTATCCAGTTCTCGCAATAACTTTTCACCCACTTCTGGTAATTGGTCAATCCAATAAAAAGCCCAGGTCAATGCAGAAGCAGTAGTTTCATGCCCTGCTACTAATAATGTCATCAATTCATCACGTAACTCTTCATCGGACATTGGTTGCCCATCCTCATAACGAGCAGCCATCATTAAGCTGAGGATATCTTGCCGATTTTGCTGAGTTTCAGTGCGTCTTTCTGCAATCAGCGCATAAATCAGTTGATCAATTTGTTGCAATAGGCGCATCACCCGTCCCCACGGACTCCAAGCACCTAAATCTTTTTGCACAAAATTAAAAAACAAAGCAGTGGACATTAACGGTGAACCACCCATGAAGTCTAGTAAGGAACTGAGCAATTGCTGAAGTTGTTGGAAACGCTGTCCTTCATTTAAGCCAAACACAACCCGTAAAATAACGCGCAAGGTGATTTCTTGCATCGAACTACGGATATTGAAAGGTTTGCCAATACTCCACTCGCTACTTACCTGCTGAGTTATTTCCCGAATGTCCTGGCCGTAAGCCCGCATTCTTTCGCCATGAAAAGGAGGGGTTAATAATTGACGTTGGCGCTGATGGCGATCGCCATCTAGTAAAATCAAAGAGTTACTGCCCAACAAAAATCCTAAACCTCCATTACCCACCCCAGACTCAAAATGCTTGGGATCGGCAGTAAAAATCTGCTCCAGTGCTTGGGGTTGGCTAAAGTAGATAATATGAGTATCTTTGCTACCCCAGATAGTAAAGTGATCGCCGTAGGTTTTGGCAAAATCTTCTACATATTTCACTGGTCGAGTAATAAATTTCATTAGCCGCAGAAAGCGCGGCAATTTTGGGCCATGAGGTAGGTTGTTAGTCACTGTCATAGAAATCTAGAGGAGTTGATGAGCTTCGGATTTTATTGTTACAAGTTTTTCTGTTCTTGAGGGCTAATATCGTATCTGCTTAAAGGCTTATCATTGCGATCGCACAGGAGTAGAGAAGCAACAAACAGAGTTTGAGGTTTTTGCACAAATGCAGAAATAATCAGAAATTAAATCTAGATTGATAAGTATTTACTACTAAATAAGCAGTAAAACCTTTTATAATAAAGTTAGATTGTTAGCAATCTTAGATTGTAAGCAAGTGTTAGCAAAATAAGTATTAGACGCACAAAGCAGTATATTCTTATATGGCAGCGTCGGAAGTAAGCAGTGCCAAAGATCATCGCTATCCTTAACGGTAAAGGCGGAGTCGGTAAAACGACTACCGCAGTCAATTTGGCTGCAAACTTTGCTCAAGAAAAAAAGGTGATTCTAATTGACGCAGATATTCAAGGATCTGCCAGTTGGTGGTTTGGGCGCAATGAGAATGGTATGGGATTTGATCTAGCTCAAGAAACCGATCCACAACTTTTAGGTGATTTACGAAAGCTAACAAGTTACGATTTAGTAGTAGTAGATACGCCTCCGGCGCTGCGCTCTGAAGCATTAGCGGCGGTAGTAGCGATCGCAGATTATCTAGTTTTACCTACACCCCCAGCAGCAATGGATCTAGCTGTCCTGATTGAGACAGTCAGAAAAGCTGTCACTCCTGTGGGAGTTCCCCATCGGGTGCTGCTAACCAAAGTTGATACGCGGAGTTTAGGTGAAGCAATAGAGGCCCAAAACACTCTCATGCAATTAGGAATTCCTGTTTGTAAAACCTTGATCCGCGCTTATAAAGCTCACGAACGATCAGCACTTGAGGGTGTGGCGATTACTCAATGGCGAGGAAAAAATGCACGGGAAGCAGAATCAGATTACCGCCGTGTTGCCGATGAATTACAGCATGACTGGAGGAAATAATGGTTAAGAAACGCTCTGTCTCCGACTTATTACAAGAAGAAGTACAAAAATTTACGCCTTCCGAAGGTGAACCAACCATTGAAGTTACTGCGGAAGCAGTTACTGAAGAAAATGCTTCCGCAGAAGAAACGTTAGCACAGACAAACGGGCCAGCAACTTCTAAGCGTACAAATCAGACTAAGGCCGATTTAGAAGTAACCCTTAAAGAGTTGAAAGACAAGCTGGAAAAAGCTCATCAACAAGAAGCCTCTTTCCAAGAAAAAATAACTGATTTAAACTCGGCTGTGTCTGAACAAAAAGCATCAGCAGAACGGCTAAAAAAAGAGCTTGACGAAGCTAAAAGTGCAGCCGTACACTTGGCAGAATCTAATTCTAAGCTTATAGAAGAAATTAACTCTTTAAAGCAAGAAAAGGAAAAGTTTACACAAGCTAATTCTAAGCTCATAGAAGAAATTAACTCTTTAAGACAAGAAAAGGAAAAGTTTACGCAAGCTAATTCTAAGCTCATAGAACAAACTAACTCCTTAAAGCAAGAAAAGGAAAGCCTTGCAGAAGCTAGTTCCAAGCTTGTAAAAGAAAGTAGCTCCTTGAAGCAACAAAAGGAAATCTATAAACCAGTAAAAGAACCCTATAACCCAATCAACTACAGAAAATCATATCGAAGTTCGGAAAGACTGGCTACAACACAACCAGACGAGTCTGAAGATACTTCTTCGCAGATGTGGTTGCTTGACTAGAGTTTAAGCAAGTTGATACAACTTCCAGGTAAATAGCAACTGCATGGAGATATCAGGTATTGGGAAATCGCAAATATAGCCTTTTTGATTAGCGATTCTCCCAGCATCTCAATTTATCTATGATTTACCTTGAAATTCTAAAATATGTTGGGCAGTAATTTGTGGTTGTTCTAGGTGAGGAACATGACCACAATCTTGAATCCAGATGAGTTTGCTATGGGGAATTGCCCGTTTAAATCTATAGGCATCTTTAGTACCCAAAATTTTATCCGAATCTCCCCACAAAATCAGCGTTGGCTGTGAAATTGTTGCTATTTTCTTAAATCTAAAAGCACGGTAACCACCACTTTTAGTGAAAGCAATTATAGCTTGACTCCAACTAGGCGTTTGTAGATGTAATGCTGCACAATCTAGAGCATCAACAGAGTAAAGGTGTTGACTTTTATAAGCAGCGCGGGAAATGCGATCGCGGATTTTGGGATTACGTAAAAATTCTGTGGCTAAATAATCTAATGGGGGAATCATCAATCTGCTTAACGGTGAACCGCTCTTCAAACCAGCGCTATCGATTAACACCAATTTCTGCACTACTTCTGGATAAGTAAGTGTAAAATCAATCGCCGCCGCACCCCCCATCGACGCACCCACCAAAATTACAGGTTGGTTAATCAGGGTTTTCCAAAAATAATAAAGATGAGTTTTAATTGCAGTTGGGCTATAAGTAATACCAGTAGGTCGATCTGTAAAACCAAAACCTAACAAATCCACAGCCCAAGTTTCATTATCTACTGCAAGCAGCGGTAAAAGCCGCCTAAATTCAAATACAGAACTATCAAAACCGTGAATTAATAAAATCGGTGTACCACCACTACCTTGATGTACATAAGTTGTAGTGATTGGTTCATTATTTAGGGGAGTAGCGATCGCTTGAGATTGAATACTCTGCGCTAGTGCGATCGAGGCTGGTTCTGTCAGTCGCCCAACTGCTGTAGGTAAAAAACTAGGAAACATAAACCTTAGTTTACCGTAGTGTGCCGAACAGTGATGAATCGTAAGTGCTGAATCCTGAGTGCTGAGTGCTGAGTATGAATACTAATGCCCAATGCCCTATGCCCAGTTCAAAAAAATTGTCCAGAATGTCAAAATTGGGACTAAAGCCTCGTACAATAAATATCACTTATCCTTAACTCAGGAGAGTATAGCCATGCCAATGGCGGTTGGCGTAATTGAAACTTTAGGTTTTCCTTCGGTATTGGCAGCAGCAGATGCCATGGTGAAATCTGCCGCAGTCACACTGGTATATTATGGTATAGCAGAAAGCGGCCGCTTGATAGTCGCTGTTCGGGGACACGTTGCTGAAGTTAGAAGAGCTGTTGAAGCAGGAATTGATGCGGGAGAGCAAGTAAAGGTCGATACAGTAATTACCCATTACATAGTTCCTAATCCCCCGGAAAATGTGGAGACTATTTTACCAATCCACTTCACCGATAAAAGCGATCCTTTTCGCATCTTTTAAACAAGTTCGCCATTAAAATTTGGTAGCGAAGCTTCGTACAATTAACTTGTAACGCCATATAAATTTATTCATACAGGAGATTAGTAATGTCACTACAGGCAGTTGGATCACTAGAAACTAAAGGTTTTCCTGCTGTACTAGCAGCAGCAGATGCTATGGTAAAAGCTGGTCGAGTTACCCTTGTTGGGTATATCAGAGTAGGTAGCGCCCGCTTTACAGTAAATATTCGTGGGGATGTTTCTGAAGTCAAGACCGCTATGGCTGCTGGTGTTGAAGCTGCTGAGAATGTTCATGGTGGTACTTTAGAATCTTGGGTTATTATCCCCAGACCTCATGAAAACGTCGAAGCTGTTCTGCCCATTGCTTATACAGAAGCAGTCCAACAATATCGAGATTCTGTGGAAAACCCAATCGTTAGATCATCGAACGGGCGATAAAGTTAGATTTGTTGATTATTTAGCCAAAACCCCAGAGTCAAAAGTTCACAATGGCAATAAATTATTGACCTATACTTCTTGACCATGAAATATCAAAATAGACGCGAGTAATCGCGTCTCTATTCATTGATTACTAACTGTTAATCTTGAGATGATTTTCAAAAGTTTGGAAGTTTTAACAAATACAAATGGGTAATAATTTAATTTTTAAGTCGTTTTATTCTGCGAGTTTAGCTGTAAAAAATAGTCGAAGTTCACCATTATATCTAATAGCCAAGCAAGATTAAAAATCTACATTTATTCGCAGCGTCCCTAATGTATTGCGTCATGAAAGTAAATGTAAATGCAATTATATTTTAGGTTGCTGTGCAGTCTAGCTTTAACGCTTACTTATAAGAAGCGTCTAAGAAATATATGAAAATAGTACCTTAATGGGTACTGTTATATTTTCAGTGGGATTTTCAAAATAAGGTTATATATCTTACGTTTGTCCCTTACACAACAAAATTACAAAAGGCGCTGTTGCAAGAAGCTTAAGGATGGTTATGGAAACTTACAAATTTTTTATATTTTTACTGAGAAACTTTAGAGAAGTGAAACTTATATAAAAGCTACAACGTCTGGATGAAAGTGAATCGTCTTCACTTTTTTATCAGGTGCAAAATGCCAACTCTTGCAAACCCTTCCACAACATAAGGATATCCTCATCAACTATAGGCAAATTGTTTTTCTTAGTTACCCAGTGATAAGTTTATAAAAATTTATAATTTGTGTAATTGAGTAAAAATGCTTCAGATAGGGGGATTTACAGTACTTGGAGACTAAAAGTAAAACCAGCAATAGAGAATTTTTGCATAAAGTTGGTCATTCCAGACGTAATAACTATGGAATCACTGAGATGTCTTCATGAAGAAGATGAATTTAGGGGCAACTGCCAGTTAATAAGTTAAGTGGGGTAAATGGGGGTTGTGATGCAAACTTTAAAACAGGGTTTCGAGGAGCGCAATCTCGCTATGGCAACAGAAGCAGAAAAACTGGCGCAATATTGGCGAAAACGCCTGGTAGCAGAGTGTCCAGAACAAAGCGTAGCTGCCAAAGAAAGTATAATTCTGTGGCTGTTGGGACGTGACTTTCAACGGTTTGATCTGCTCAATCCGAAAGACCTAGAGATTGCCAAGCAAGCGATGGAATATCGTTATCGAATTCTATTGCAACGTTACTTGGGCATAGCAAGAGAACGTGCTTATCGCAACCTAATAACCCGGTTGGCGAGTTTAATGACATTACGCAATAAAATTCAAACTTGGGTTTCCCTCAGCCGCGATCGCCAGCGTAGTGTAATTGATGTATTACAAGAAGTGATCCAGGAGTTACTCCAAAGTGATAGCTACATCCAAGAGCAAATGGCTGCTATCGCTGAAGTTACAGGCGATAAGCGACTGCGAGATACTCTACTGTTTGCCAGTATCGAAGAATATTGTTTGCGACCAGTACGGAATCAACCGCTTCTGGTTTACCGTTTTGTGAACTACCTGCGCCGGACTCAGCGTGGTGGTTTAACTCAAGTGCCTAGCAGTGACATGATTAGGCTAGTTTCAGAAGAAATTCTCACAGACGACAGCGACAATCGAGTTAACTTAGTTGATAGTCAGGCGATCGCAGAATATCAAGAGGCGCAAGAAATAGAAGAGCAACAAGTACTGCGCCAGGCAGTACAACAAGAATTTGAAAACTATTTACAACAAAATCTTGGAACAGAAGCAGTAGAATGGCTACGACTGTATCTGCAAGGCAAGCCTCAAGATGAGATCGCCAAGAAACTCAATAAACCAATTAAGGAAGTATATCGGCTACGGGAAAAAATTAGCTACCATGCTGTGCGTGTTTTTGCCCTCAAAGGTAAACCAGAACTCGTGGATAACTGGCTTTCAATTTCCTTACAAGAACACAACCTGGGATTAACCCAGAACCAGTGGCAGCAACTTTACCAACAAGTAAGTTCTGTTGGGCGGCAAATCTTAGATTTGCGTAAAGCAGGTAATTCAATAGAGGCAACAGCCCAACAATTAAAACTCAAAACTCATCAAGTAATGGGTGAATGGGCTAAAGTCTATCTTGTAGCCCAAGCTTTAAGAACTCAGGAGTAAAGGACTTCCAAATAAAAAAATATCCCATCGCGTTTAGGGCAGGCGAGGCAGCGCGTTGCGGAGGACACTGCGTTGGTGTTAGCGTAGCGGTAGCAACGTAGGACGCGTCGGCAGTCGCTACAACGGTGGTCTTTGCGCCACTTGCTCCACTTGGGGAGCCACCCCCGTGGGCGGGTTCCCCGACTTGAGGGAAGTGGCGTGAAACTCCTGCGTACCCGTCAGTGGCTCCCAAGAAGGAACTGCCAAAAGACTTTGCCGATTTGTTCGCTGTAAGCGTTCCCGCAGGGAAGCAAGTGTCCGTTGGGTTTCCCACCGTTGTAGCGACTGCCGTGAGCAGGGGGGAGGAACAGTCGTGTTGAGTCCAGAAATTTGGATAATTTATTTTTTGGAGTTCCCTAACTAGATTAAGTCATCAGCCTAGTTGAGATAGTAATTTACTAGTAGAGAACTGCATGAAAGGGTGGAAATTATATGTATAAAATAGTACTACGACTTAAGTAATACCAAGCGGACTTTTCCTTTGAAATTCTGGATTGGCGATAAATCCCAAATCCATAATCCTAAATTAAGTTTCTAGATTTTGGTATTTAATTTAACTTTTAAAAATATTGGATGTATCTTTATTTACTACTAAATAAGTTAGAGGCAAAATAGTACTACCATTAAATACCAAGTCATCAAACCTATGTTGTCTTCAGAGGGCGAACTTACCGATCATGAAGAAATTGAGCCGCAAGTGCTAACTGCTACTGCACGTCAAGGGGAGCAAGAACGCGATCGCCTCACGGAGTCTCTTTATGAAAGAAAGCAAATATTTGAACTAATTGATAATCTTTTATCTTTTGAAGCTTGCCTTTACCATCAAATTTTGCCCTTGGGATTAGAAGACAATCAGCTCTTGCTGGGTATGGTTCATCAGCAAGACAGGGAAGCACTAGATTACGTTAATCGTATTTTGTCTTATATTCATTGCTCAATGGTGATTGAGGCGATTCCTGCTGATATTCACCGTACCATCCTCTCAGCCTATCTCAACTACAAGAATACATCCCACTCAGATGCTAAAAATGAGTATCAGCCAAGGCTGAACTTTACCTCAAAAAAGAATGTAGCAAGTCTTACCGACAAAGCTAATTACTCTGAGCTAGATCAGCAAACGACATGGATTGATTCTCAGGCAGAATTATTACAACCTGCTAGGTTACAGGTAGATTATTCCTTTATCCCTACTGCAAATAATGTGTCTCCCACTAGCACTGCTTTTCCCCCTATCCAAGAAAGCGAAGAGGAGAACAATTGTGAGCCAGTAACTCCGGAAAATTTAACTATTTTGCCAGTGCCAATTTCAGATACCTTCAGTTCGATTGAGGGACTAGTAACGCTATCACCCAAGAAATTACTAGAAGAATTATTAGGGAGAGTTGTGGCTGGAGGAATTGGTCGCCTATATTTGGAAAGGCAGTCTGACCAAGGCAGAATACTCTGGAGTGACAATGGAGTCTTGCAATCTGTCATCGAAGATTTGTCCCTATCTCTTTTTCAAGGGGTAATTAACGAATTGAAGCAATTTGCTGGATTACCTGTTGATACCGTTACAGAACCAAAACAGGTAGAGACAGAATGGCCAGATCAACAAAACAGTTTATTACTACGCTTGCGGGTGATGCCTGGGATCTATGGTGAAGAGGCTACACTACAAGTGCTGCGGGGAGCAGCATTAAAATTCTATCAACAGCAGCAGTTGGATCGTCTTAGCCGCGATACTTTAGGAATAACTCAGCAACTAAGCTTGAAGTTGCATGAATTACAAAAACGGCTACTGCTCAATCCCAGCCTTAAATCTGAGCAATTAGAGGCTGTGGTTGCTTTGAATCAACTAGTGGAAAATTTAAATAAACAAATTAACATCCTGGCTGGTGATAGCCAACCACCAAATAAGAGTAAATAAATTTCTGTCAGTAAAACCGCTGATTGCGATCGCATACATAATTGTTATGTTGTACTTAGGATAACAGACCTAAAAAACTGAACATTCTTAATTAAATTGGTAGCAGAATTGCTACCGTATTCAGTGAATGATTACAGTTTAAAACTTATAATAGTCAACTTAATTTTCTCCCTCTAAATCCATTTTTTGCGGATATTTCATGCAGACTGAGGTTTTTAGTGAACTTTTCCCCTTACTGAGTACAGCCAACCCCCAGACTTTGGAATGGCTGCTTAACGTTGCAATTGACCACGAATACCCAGCTGAACGAGCCGTTTTGATGGAAGATGCTTGGGGTAATGCAGTTTACTTTTTAGTTTCTGGTTGGGTTAAAGTCAGGCGCACCTCTGGAGATAATTTTGTAACTTTGGCAATTTTAGGTAAAGGTGATTTTTTCGGAGAAATGGCCGTTTTAGACGAATCTCCGCGCTCAACTGATGTGATTGCTTTGTCGCCTGTAAAATTGCTTAGTGTGGCCAGAGAGCGTTTTATTCAAATTTTATTTAAAGATCCGCACTTACATCACCGAATGCTACAACTGATGGTGCGGCGATTACGACAGGTAAACCTGCGCTTGCAAATGCGGTCTTCACCGCCAGCAGTTAAACTAGCCCAGACCCTAGTTAGTTTGGGTGAAAGCTATGGTCAAAAATCAGACAAGGGAAGAGAAATTTTTAATATCCCTTTTAAAGATTTGGCAGAGGTAACAGAAATCAGCCTTGACGAAACCGGCAAAATTATGGAGAAGCTACATGAAAAAGGCTGGATTGAAATTGACACCACCAGCAATATCATTTATTTGGTTAACTTCAAACAGTTAATAAATTTAGCTGGCAAAGTCTAATCAGCGCCGAATAGTAAGTGCTGAACTTACACAGTGAAATGAAAATTAAGCATTTAGAAGAGGCGTAGGCGTTTAATAGCCTGACATCTCCAAACTCTTACGTCCTTCAACCCAGCCTCAAGGGACAAACTCGGTGCGTAAGTCCTAAACTATTCACTATTAACAAATAACTCAGCACTCAGGACTCAGCACTCAAGATGACTGAAGTAATAGCTCCTCGTCCCGACACCCACGTCCAAAAACGCTTGCCGACTATTCATTACTTGGTGACAATGCCACAACCAGAAACGCATCTGTTTGAGGTAACTTTGCACCTTATAGGCTACCCATTGCCTATTCTCGATTTAAAATTCCCGGTATGGACACCTGGTTCCTATCTGGTGCGAGAATATGCCAAGAATTTACAAGATTTTGCCGCTTTTGCTGACGATAAACCTTTACCTTGGTGGAAAATCAGTAAAAATCATTGGCAGATAGAAACAAGCGGTATTTCAGAATTAACCATAAGTTACCGCATTTTTGCTAACGAACTATCAGTACGGACAAACCATTTAGATGCCACTCACGGCTACTTTAATGGTGCAGCACTGTTTTTTAGAGTACCCGGTTGGGAGAAACAACCAATCCGCGTGACAATTGTACCTCCACGTTCTGAATGGCAGATCACTACCGCTTTATCACCAGATGCTGGACAAGCCAATACTTTCTGTGCTGCCGATTTTGACACCCTTGTAGATAGTCCCTTTGAGATTGGGAACCACCAGTTGTATAAATTTGAGGTATTAGGAAAACCTCATGAACTAGCAATCTGGGGAGAGGGAAATTTCCAACCACATGAAATCATTTCTGATATCGAAAAAATTATCCAGGTGGAAGCGCAGTTATTTGATGGTTTACCCTATGAGCGATATGTGTTTCTACTACATTTATTTAACCAAGCTTATGGTGGTTTAGAGCATAAAAACTGCTGCTCCCTAATCTATCAGCGTTTTGGATTCCGCGCTCAGGACAAGTACGATCGCTTTATCCAATTGGTAGCACATGAGTTCTTTCACTTGTGGAATGTCAAGCGAATTCGCCCCAAAGCCCTAGAAGTTTTTGATTACGACCAGGAAAACTATACACCCTCCCTGTGGTTTTGTGAGGGCACTACGAGCTATTATGACTTGCTAATTCCTTTGCGGGCAGGAATTTATGATGCTAAGTCGTATTTGAATCATTTAAGTAAGGAAATTACCAGATTTCTGACAACCCCAGGGCGCAAAGTTCAACCACTTTCTGAGTCGAGTTTTGATGCTTGGATTAAACTCTATCGTTCAGATGCTAATAGCGGCAATTCCCAAATTTCTTATTATTTAAAGGGAGCATTGGTTTCCTTGCTACTCGATTTGTTAATTAGAGCACAACATAACAATCGCCGCTCCCTGGATGATGTCATGCGAAAAATGTGGCAGCAATTCGGGCAAGCAGAAATTGGCTATACTTCAGAACAGTTACAAGCAGTAATTGAATCGATAGCGGGAAGAGATTTAAGTGATTTCTTTAAATCTTATATTGATGGCACAGAAGAGTTACCTTTGAATGAATATTTAGCTCCTTTTGGCTTGCAATTAGCGACGGAGCAAGAAGAAGAACCTTATTTAGGTGTAAAGGTAAATACTGAGAATGGAAAAGAGATGATTAAGTTTGTCGAGGCGGGTTCACCTGCACAGTTAGCAGGAATTGATCCAGGTGATGAGTTACTAGCAATTAATGGTATTAAAGTAACAGCAACTGGGTTAAGCGATCGCCTGAAAGATTACCAACCAAAAGATACCATTCAAGTGACTGTTTTTCACCAAGACCTACTCCGTTCTCTAACGGTGACTTTGGCAAATCCGCGTCCCATAAGGTATCAAGTGATTGCAGTAAATAATCCTGATTCTGTGCAACAAAAAAACTTAGCTGGATGGTTAGGTGCATAGCTGACAATTTAAGGAAGTAGAAAATTTGCCCCTTTCCCGGCTAATGCTGAGAAGGGGACAAATATTAAAAGGTAAAGTGTTAAATTTGTTTTTTCAAAACCCCCGCTTCTTGCTGTATGGGTAAAACATCTAAAATATCGGTTTGGGAACAATATTTTAAATCTTCATGGCATTCCAGGCGCAACAAACGTTTGCCGTGACTAGCTTGGTGTAAAAGTCCTAACAAGTTATCTTGCCACTGAGAGTATAAAGATATCGCACTAATTAATTCATCATTACCAGCTAATTCCTCTTGTGACAGATGAGTTTGCTGTAAAATGCTGTGGGCGATCGCACCGGCACAAACTGTATCCTCTAAGGAAAAACTGCCTTCCCAACCTGAACCAACAAGCCAGACAGTCTCTGGTTGCTTTTCTAGGAGAAATTTCACCACCGCAGCTCGATTGATTAAGGCTGCTGCTAGTACAATTGGGGCATCTTGTACCCGTTGTAAAGCACGAGTGCCATTGGTGGTACTGATAAACAAGCGACATCCCTGTACCAGTTCTGGTGTGCAGTCGAGGGGAGAGTTACCCAATTCAAAGCCAGCTACTTTTGCACCACCGCGTTCTCCGGCTCGCAGCCGTTTTGCAGGGGGCCATTTTTCGCTAACTTCCATGAGTTGATCTAAATCGCTGAAGACTTGTACAGCTTCGCCTCCAGCTGCTAAGACTGTCGCCATTGTACTAGTGGCTCGCAGAACATCGATTGCGATCGCACATTCTGGGGCTGGATCTTTTGGAGTCAATTCCGGGGTGTGATAAACAAATAGCTTCACGTCTTAGATACGCCTGATCTAATACTGCCGAGATCACATTTTAACCACTTAGTGTCATCTAAAGGATGAAAGATTCAGTAAGAAACAACAGCGGAAGATAATAAGGTTGCTCTATACATCTGGCTTTGTGTGTCTTTATACAACTTCCTCTTAACTCAAAATTCAGCACTCAGCAATATTTTCAAGCCAGCCATTCATGGGCTTTTGCCCACAACCAGGAAATGAAAATCTTTCCTCCCCAGTCCCCAGTCCCTATTTTCAAGCTAGGAGTTGCAATCAAAGGTAATCTGAAAAAAGATAGATATTTTCAGGCACTCACGTTAAGCCTACTCAATAGAGAGGGGAATTTTTACGTCTAATTCACTTACCTAAAATCTCAAATCCAAAATTGATATGGCTCCTTTACCCGACTATCGCCCTAAACAACTGTCTGTAGGCCCTTTGGAAGCAGAAATTTTGCAGATTATCTGGCAACTGGGTTCGGCTACAGTCAAGGATGTACACGATCGCATTTTGTCTGACCCTAACCGAGAGTTAGCTTACACTTCTGTAACCACCGTTCTGCGCCGCCTTACCGATAAAGGTTGGCTAGCCTGCGACAAAAAAGGGCGGGCATTCTATTGGCGGCCAATGCTGACAAAGCAGCAGGCAGAGGTAATCAAAGCGCATGAGCAATTGCAGCGATTTCTGGCAGTAGGTAACCCCGATGTAATTGCTGCCTTCGCAGATAGTTTGGATGAAGCCGCCAGCGAGCAAATAGAAGCGATCGCCAAACGCATTCAAGCCGCACGACAAGCCAGGGAGGGACAATGATGCATTTGATGATGATTTTGGCTGCTTTGGCAGTTGCTTGGTGGTTAAGATCCTCCTGGACTGGCTCTCACGGTAATTGGAGTCTGCGGTGGCGGCGATCGCTATTTTTATTTCTGTTTCCGCCCTTACTGCTATTCATGACTGCGATCGCTGTACTGTGTATGGGCCCCCAAGGCAAAATGGGCGGAATGTATACAGGCTGGATCAGTTATATTTTAGCGTTGATGTATCTTGCATTCTTTAACATTTTATGTATTAAACTTGCTTTCCAAGGATGGCAGTCTGTGAAAGCTGCCCGGAACTCTCCTCTGGTTGATTTTGGCACTAGGCAAGTCCGGCTACTCAACACAGGCGCACTTTTCGCAGGCCAAATAGGTTTTTGGCAACCTGAATTAGTAATTAGCCAAGGATTACTGCAAACTCTTTCACCTGCTCATTTAGAAAGCGTCTTGGCACATGAGCAAGGGCATTACCATTACCGAGACACGTTTTGGTTTTTCTGGCTGGGTTGGGTGCGTTACTGTACTGCGTGGTTACCAAATACAGACTCTTTGTGGGAAGAACTCTTAATCTTGCGCGAATTACGAGCCGATGGTTATGCTGCATCACAGGTAGACCCCCTATTACTAGCAGAATCATTGCTTTTGGTAGTCAGCACCACCCCCGTACTATCATCAGAGATTTGCTGTGCTGCATTAGGTTCACCAGGGAGCGATCGCTTAGAGCAGAGAATAGATGCTCTCTTAGCGCCACCAGAACCCACCCCTGAAGTTCAATTGCAATCTTGGAATAATTTTCTATTGGCATTTCTGCCTTTAGTAAGTGTGATGTTTCATACCTAAAACAGGTAATGGGTAATTCCTTACCTGTATTACCCATTGCCTTAATGCTTTGACTACGACACCCAGTAATATTCGATGCTAGGATAACTATTAATTTTTGAAAATTGCTTGACAATTACTGAGTGTTATGATTATTCAAGCGATCGCTCTATAACTAGACAAATAATCATAAACCTTTTGCTGCACTTAGTAGGAGTGCCGAAAATATCGCCCCCTGTTTAACCTTTGTATAAACTAAACCAGCAACAAAAATTTAGGCATTACAATCACCTTTGATGAATATTTTACTTGTATATCCTCGCTTTCCTAAAAGTTTTTGGTCTTTTGAAAAAACACTGGCTTTGTTAGACCGCAAGGCGATGCTACCGCCTCTGGGCTTGGTGACTGTAGCTGCGATTTTGCCTCAAGAATGGCAATTCAAGCTAGTAGACCGGAATGTTCGGCAGATCACAGAAGCAGAATGGGCTTGGGCAGATTTGGTTATTCTGTCGGCGATGATTGTGCAAAAAGAGGATTTGCTAGACCAGATTCGAGAGGCAAAGGAACGGGGTAAGCGTGTGGCTGTGGGTGGGCCTTATGCTACAGCACTACCCCATGAAGTGACAGAAGTTGGAACAGACTACTTGATATTGGATGAAGGGGAGATTACGCTGCCGTTATTTGTGGAGGCGATCGCACGGGGCGATCGTACAGGCGTATTTCGCTCTGGTGGTGAAAAACCAGATGTTACCAACACTCCGATTCCGCGCTTTGACTTGCTGGAGTTTGATGCCTATGCGGAGATGTCGGTACAATTTTCGCGTGGATGTCCGTTCCAGTGCGAGTTCTGCGACATTATTGTTCTCTATGGTCGCAAACCACGCACCAAAAGCCCAACTCAACTGTTAGCAGAACTTGATTACCTCTACGAACTGGGGTGGCGGCGTAGCATTTTTATGGTGGATGACAACTTCATCGGTAATAAACGCAACGTCAAATTATTTTTGAAGGAACTCCAGCCTTGGATGGTAGCACATCACTATCCCTTCTCTTTTGCCACAGAAGCTTCAGTTGATTTAGCCCAAGATCAAGAACTGATGGATTTAATGGTAGCGTGTAATTTTGGGGCTGTTTTTCTAGGAATTGAAACCCCCGACGAAGAAAGCCTCACCTTCACTCAGAAATTTCAGAACACGCGAGACTCCCTCAGTGAAGCGGTGCATACAATTACGCGCTCAGGGCTGCGAGTCATGGCAGGCTTTATTATTGGGTTTGATGGCGAAAAACCAGGAGCAGGCGCACGTATCGTTAAGTTTGTAGAGCAAACAGCGATTCCTACTGCCTTATTTAGTATGCTGCAAGCGCTTCCTGATACAGCCCTTTGGCATCGATTAGAAAAAGAAGGACGACTCCGTAGCAAATCTGCCAACATCAACCAAACCACGTTGATGAACTTTGTGCCAACTCGACCGTTAGCAGATATCGCCCGCGAATATGTAGAGGCATTTTGGGAACTGTATGAGCCAGAACGGTTTTTGGATCGTGCATACCGTCACTACCGTATTTTGGGCGAAGCAACCTACCCCAAAAAAGGCAAAGGTGCTAAGAAACCATTGAACTGGAAAGTACTCCGGGCCTTGCTGATCATTTGCTGGCGACAAGGTGTCCGTCGTCAGACACGCTGGCAATTCTGGCGTAACTTGTGGAATATGTATCAGCATAATCCGGGTGGAGTAAGTAGTTATTTATCTGTTTGTGCCCAAATCGAGCATTTCTTGGAGTATCGCCAGATTGTCCGGGATGAAATTGAAGCTCAAGTAGCTGAGTTTCTAGAGGCAGAAGCCAAGGTACAGTCAGAGGTTAAAGCAGCGGAGGTGTTAGCGTGACATCTCCCACCATTAAATGGGAGTACAAATTATAACGGGGGACTTACGGCGTAATAGTTAAACCCTGTCTTAAGAAAGCAACTTCAGTCGTGGAGAAAAAAGAAATTTTTCTTTGTTTGAATCCCGCAGATTTATCTGTGGGATTTAAGTGCGTCTTTATGTCCCCCGCTCAGAGCGTTCTCTTCAATTCTTGCTTATCAAAAGTATGAAAGCTCAACAACCATGCCACTATATAAAATAGAGCGTCAAACTGAGCAAGAGGAAGGCTAAAAAACGCTGTGCAGATAACATTTTTAGGGACGAGTTCCGGTGTGCCCACAAGAGCGCGCAATGTTTCCAGTGTTGCGCTGAGATTACCGCAACGGGCAGAACTGTGGTTATTCGACTGTGGTGAAGGCACTCAACATCAAATTTTGCGGAGTGACCTAAAAATCAGCCAGCTATCCCGAATTTTCATTACCCACATGCACGGCGATCACATCTTTGGCTTGATGGGACTTCTTGCTAGTTGCGGCTTGGCTGGTAATGTGGAACGAGTTGACATTTATGGCCCACCTGGATTAAATGAATATATCCAAGCAGCCTTACGTTACTCCCACACGCACTTTTCCTATCCTGTGAAAGTTCACGCCATTCGTCCAGGAGTAATTTATGAAGACGATGAGTTCACGGTTAGCTGTGGCCCTTTGCATCACCGAATTACAGCTTTTGGCTACCGCGTAGCAGAAAACGACCGAGCAGGACGCTTTGATATAGAAAAAGCTAAGGCATTGCAGATTCCTCCTGGTCGTGTTTACGGTCAACTCAAGCGTGGTGAAACGGTAACTCTTACCGATGGACGAGTATTTGATGGTAAAGAATTGTGTGGCCCTACAGAAATAGGACGCAAGATTGCTTACTGTACAGACACAGTTTATTGCGAGGGTGCGGTGGAATTAGCACAGGATGCAGATGTGTTAATTCATGAGGCGACCTTTGCCCATCAAGATGCAGATATGGCATTTCAGCGGTTGCATTCCACAAGCACAATGGCAGCACAAACAGCTTTAGTTGCTAAAGCACATCGGCTTATTATGACTCATTTCAGCCCCCGCTATGCTCCCGGAAATCTTTTAGAGTTAAAGGATTTACTTCAAGAAGCCCGTGCAATTTTTCCTAATACGGATATGGCACATGATTTCATGGTTTACGATGTACCGAGGCGGCGAGAGTCCCAGTTAACAAAGGCTGGTGTATAACAACAATCATCTAGAATTATTATCAGCTATATAATTTTCTTTGAAAGAACATAATTTAGAAATATGTAGTAAAGGCTTTAGTCATGCTCTCAAGACTAAAATTTTTACTACATTTTTTTATTTCAATACTTCGTCAATAAAAAGTACAAACTAACCTTACATAACTTCCGATTCTAAAATTAATAAAGCAAAATTTTATCTGCTACATCAGTCTTGTATCTACATATTATTATTTAAAATTAATTTAAATTTTTATCAAAATATAACCTATAAATAGCGTATATACAGCATATTTGGAGTTTATGAGGTACAGTAGCAGCAATTTGTAAACCAATTTTTGAGATGTTCAGGATTAATTAATTGAAGCGCTATTTTAATTAAACCATCGACTCCAGATGCAGTTTTGGGAGAAAATTGTTTCAAGAACGCTTTTAACTGTGACCACCAATGTTCAATGGGGTTAAATTCCGGGGAATAAGGAGACAGGTACAGAACACTTGCACCAACTCCTTCAATTAAGGGTTTAATTTCTGCGACTTGATGTGCAGGAAGATTATCCATCACAACTACTGCACCAGTCCATAATTGTGGAAGCAAAAAATGTAAGGGTAAAGACTTTATATACATCCCCGTCCATTGAACCATTTAAAGTCATGACAGCTAAAACTTTCTTTAAGCTGATTCCCCCGATTACACTGACTTTCGCACCTCGATAATATGGTTTAAAATCATACACCCTACTGCCCTTGTCGCTTCTGGCATGAGTCCGAGTTAAACCAAGTAAAACACCCATTTCATCAATAAAAACAAGGTCTTCTGGGTCTATGTGTTTTACCTTATCCCAATACTCTATTCTCAGCCTTTGGACTCTTTCTGTTTTCGCTTGGCTACTGCGTAAAGTCTTTTTTTTCGTGTTATTTTTTGTTTTTGTAATGCACAGCACATTACACTTGCACATACCCAAACGTTATATTTTTCTCCAAAATACTCGCAGTATTCTGATAAAGTTGCGTCTGGATGGCTTTTAACCATTTCGGCTAATTCGCTACCGTACTCATCCAATTTACCCTTAATTGTCCCACCTTGCTTTTTAGGTTCTAGATGACCTTGGGTTTTCTGTAGCTGGAGGAGCTTTTGTACATAGCTTTTTGCTACACCAAATTGAACAGCAACTTTTCTGATTGACGTGCCACCTCTTTCGTATGCATTTACTATTTTTTCTCGTAGGTCAACTGAGTACGGTTTCATTGTAATTCTTGATGCACTAATATTTAGTGTGCCTCATTTACCTCAAATCTGCTGTAAGTTTTAATAATAGTTTTATTGAATTATAAATAATATGTTTAAAAAATATTATTTGGTTCTAATTATTATATTTAAAATTACTCTAACAGCAATATGCTAAAACGTACTTTTATAATGTTGTGTAATTTGATTCTCATAACTTAGTAGCAGCTATCGCATTATTTGATAATGTATAAAACTTTAGGCAGATTAGCTACATTTGTCTACGTAATTGTATGCAGTAGAAACATTTTTTCCATCTTGGAATCATTTTAGTTAAAGTTTCGTCTATAGGTTCAGAAAAATTCACTTCAAATAAATTTTTTGATAATTTTCCTGATTTATTATTTTGATATTAGAGGAATTTTATCATGAATAACACTAGTTTAAATCAAGGGCAAATGTCCATAAACTCTTCACAAAACTCAGTTGACATCAAACAATTTACTACAATTCTGTCCCACAGACGCCATCTGATATTGGGTATTTCCTGCATAGTGATGTTAGTTGCAAGCATCTTAGCTGCTGTTGCTAAACCGACGTACCAAAGCTCTATGCAGTTATTAGTAAGTTCCAACTTATATGAGGGGGTACGCTCAAGTAATATCGAGAGAGATGCAGACAGCGAAGTTACAAATTCTAATTTTCAAGTTATTGATTATACATCTCAGCTAAAACTGATGCTGAGTTCAAAGTTGATTCAAAAAGCTGTAGATTTGCTGCGTCCTAATTATCCAAATATTACCTTAGAAGATATCAAAGGGAAAAAAGGAAAAGGTAGAACATCACCTTTGAATATAACTCAAATAGAAAGTGGTACAGGAATCAATAAAATTCCTAGCCAAGTATTTGAGATTTCTTTCAAAGATAATGATCCAGTAAAAGCACAAAGAGTGCTGCAAGCTTTACAAACTACTTATCAAAAGTACAACATAGAACAGCAAAAAGAGCGTTTAGATAGAGGGCTTTCTTTCGTAAATGCTCGTCTGCCAGAAATTAAAAAAGCAGTAAGTAAATCTGAGAAGAATTTAGAACAATTTCGCAAAAAGCATAATTTAGTTGATCCGGAAATACAAAGCAAAATTATTTCAGAATCTCTTGCGGACATTCAAAAACAGTTACAAACTACTCGCGCACAGCTTCAAGACACACGTGCTCGCCACTCTAACCTAGAGCAAAAAATGGTGTCTTCCTCCCGTTTGAGTCAGTCAGCACGCTACCAATCTCTACTCGATGAGATTCAAAAAACTGAACTGGCTCTAACTCAGGAACAGTTGCGCTATACAGAAAATTCCCCAACTGTGCAAAAACTCAAGCAGCAACGTCAAAGTCAACTAGCGTTGCTACGACAAGAAGCGGGAAGATCGCTAAAAGACAAAGTTGCCAATCCAGGCAATTCTAAACAACTACTATTAACCCAAGGGCAAATGGTAGGCGTTGGCTCAAAGTTAATCGAAGAGGTTATTCAAGTCCAAACGGCTGCTCTAGGGCTAATTGCCAATCAAAAAAGTCTAATTGATTCTGAAAAGCGACTTCGCTCAGAACTAAACAAATATCCCAGCTTAATAGCAGAGTATAATCGTCTCTTGTCAGAGGTACAAACGAATCGCAAAACACTTGAACAGGTGCTCCAGGCGCAACAGTCGTTGGGGCTGAAAATTGCTCAAGGAGGGTTTGATTGGCAAGTCTTGGAAGCACCAGATCTGGGTGCTTATACAGGTAGGGGCAGATTATTACTTTTACTTGGGGGAGTAATAATAGGACCAATTTTAGGTGTGGTGGCAGCACTAATTTGGGAACTGTCTGATAATAAAATTTATTCTTTGCGAGAATTACAAAAGCTAACGAACCTCTGGCTACTAGGGACAGTACCTAAATTAGTTACCGACCGTGAAATGAAGAAGCGTCTTCCACGCTTATCTTGGAATGGACGGCGAAATTTAGCTCCCTCAGTGGTAGAGACTAGAACTAAATTGCCATATCACGAAAATATGGATATGGTCTACCAAAATATTCAAATATTAAAGTGTCCTTTGCCTTTTAAATCTCTGATGTTGACTTCAGCACTAGCTGGTGAAGGAAAAACAACCTTGTCACTAGGACTTGCGGCTAGTGCTGCTCACATGCATCAACGGGTACTAGTGATTGATGCTAACCTGCGGTATCCCTGCTTGCACAAGATTCTAGAAATCTCTAATGACTGGGGTTTATCTTTATTATTGGTTGATGAAACAAATACATCTGTTGCAGATTATATCCAGCCGATTCATCCTGCCATTGATATTTTAACTGCTGGGCCTGTTCCAGAAGATGCAGTAAAATTGCTCAGTTCTGAGCGGATGAAAGAACTTCTCGAAGTATTTGAGCAAACCTATGACTTAGTAATCATAGATACTCCTGCTATTTTAGACAGAGTTGATGCCAGTATCGTAGCATCTTTATGTAATGCAATTGCAATCGTAGTACGTATTGGTCAGATTACCCCAAATGAACTAACTCAAGCTCAAGAAATTTTGAGTAAGTTGAATTTAATAGGCATCATTGCTAATGAAGTGAAAGCTTCTTCAAAGGGATAAGCATTAATTTGTAATTAGGAAAGTCAAGTTGAATGTGGGCTATCAAGTTTATATCTTTCGATGATGTTTGAAAAGTCTCAAAAAGCCCATGTAAAATGATTCAGTTAATGCGCGAAGGCTTGCTTGATTAATTCCTTTAATACTTTTATAACGTCCTCTGAGCATCTGTTCTACTGGGAATAAAGTATCCAGTAACAGAAGTTTCTATAAGACATGAAGTTTGTGTTGTTAATTCCCCTCTCCTGATAGTAGAAGAGGGGATAAGGGTGAAATTACGCCGGATAAATTCTTAAGCGGCGATTTGGTTCTTCACCAAAACTATGGGACTTGAGCCGATAATGTTCTACCAACTCATGTTGCATTTTGCGGACTTGGGGAGAACGAGGCAATAACTCGACTGGTTGTCCTTTGGGAATTACTATCTGTTCTACTGCCAGCCTAGCTTCTTCTAGGGCGTCCATTTCATCATCGCTGCCACTGTGCAAAAACAGTTGCAGTTCTCGGTCATCGGCCATGTCTGGATCATCAATGTTCAGCAACCGCCGCAAGCCACGGGTAATTTGCGGAATCGTGCTGGACTTAATGACGTGGATCGGTACATGACGGGCTTTGGCCATTTGCCTTAATTTGGCGTGGTTTTTGACGTGCGATCGCAGTGCCAAAATTGCATCGGCACTATCAATATCTTTTGTCAATATCACTGGCAAAGTTAGCACGTTGATTACTTGTTCGAGTTGGTGGCGACTGACGCCATAGGGGTAAACGTGCAGTGGCAAATCTTCACCATTTGGCCCTGGCTCTCTGGTGGCTTTAAAATCAATCGTTTCCGAGTAATTGAAAGATTCATCCAGCAAGCGGTCAAACTCAGTGCGCCCAGTCACTCTCTCCCGCTCTACAGACAATGGCGGTAAGGCTACCATTTGCCCAGATGAGCGCCAACCATTGGCTGGCCGCGCTGCTGAAGAAGAGTCATCGGCAACTGTGAGGTGCCCACCGCGACCGTTAACCACAGCCAACTGTCGCGTAATCGAGACTTTTCCCTGCTCATCCACGGTTCTCGTTTGTGGGTTAGGCTGTCGTCCCCTAAGCAGATTATCTACCGTGTCAGCAACGCTTTCGTGTACTACCCAACGTTGCCGTTCTAACATTTCCACAGCAATCTCGAATGTGGGAGGAGCTTTACGTTCTAAAACAGTCTTTTGACTGCCTCGGCGTCTCGCTTCATCATCTCCTAACGTCACCGCTTGGATACCCCCAACTAAATCAGAAAGTGTGGGGTTTTTGATCAGGTTTTCTATCTGATTACCATGAGCAGTACCTACCAGTTGCACACCCCGTTCAGCGATGGTACGAGCTGCCAACGCTTCTAGTTCTGTGCCAATTTCATCAATTACGATGACTTCTGGCATATGGTTTTCTACTGCCTCAATCATCACCTGATGTTGAAGTTCTGGATGAGCTACTTGCATCCGTCTGGCGCGACCAATGGCGGGGTGGGCAACATCACCATCCCCAGCGATTTCGTTGGAGGTATCGATAATCACTACTCGCTTATTGAGATCATCGGCCAAAACACGGGCAATTTCCCGCAAGGCAGTAGTTTTACCAACCCCTGGCCGCCCCAGCATGAGAATCGATTTACCAGTTTCTACCAAATCACGAATCATGCCAATTGTGCCAAATACCGCCCGCCCGACCCGACACGTCAAGCCAATAATCTTACCAGTGCGGTTGCGGATAGCGCTGATTCGGTGCAAAGTCTGCTCAATTCCTGCTCGATTATCTCCGCCAAAAATTCCGACTCGCTGAATGCAATCATCTATCTGTTCTTGAGTGACGGGCTTCTCGCTCAGATACTCAGCTTGATTAGGGAAGCGAGCCTCTGGGCGACGACCCAGATCCAAGACCACTTCGACTAAACTGTCTCGTTTAGGATGATCCTCTAGTACTTGTCGTAGGTCTTGGGGCAAAATGTCTAACAACTTTTGGAGATCGTCTGTAATCGTCATGCTTTCTATGGTGACGTTTTTAGAGATAACGAACGAGCGATTAGCGCTCCTGTTGTGACTTGATCTGGGAAACGAGAGAATAGGCAAGCTCTACAGCTTCCCAGAGAAATACTTCGTCTTCTTCCAGGCGGACAGTCGCCTTAACACTGGTGTTACTCACCTCCTTATTTTCCAACTGCTCAAGAATTGGTGACAGCAGTACACGGGCGTAGCTACCGTAGGCTACTCCGGCAATTGAGGCAGAGGGGCAGGAGGCAGGGGGCAGAGGAGAGGAAATTTCGCCCTTGCTCCCTTCTCCCTGCTCCCCTGCTTCCTTCAGCAGTCCCATTGCCTTCAACTTGGCAACGGTGTAGCTGTTAGTGCCACCTGCTAGCTGCACATATCCCGGTAACTTAGCTGCCAAAACTTTTTGTCCTAATTTTACTGCTGCTAAAGTAGTGCCATCGCCAATATCACCACTCATAGGACGACCATCAGTCTGCCAAATTAAGGCGCTAGGACATGGGGCAATTAGGTCATAGAGTGCATGAAGGTAGTCAATCATCCCCTCGCCATCGGGACAACTAATGGCTAATACTTTTAGTTGATCAGCCCAAGGTGAAATGGCTTGCCACAATCGTTGAAATTCTGCTAAACGCCCTACTTTTGTATGAATTTCTACGGCATCCACTCCTGTTGACATTACCAATGGTGCGATCGCTCCTGGCGTTGACATATATGAGCTTGTATAAATTATATCATATGGGCAAACGGGTATGCAACGACCACAGCCATAGCACTTTTGGGATATTACACCTAAGTAGTTTTCTTTTATACCGTTAAACACAATTGCTTGTGCCGGACAAATTTTTTCACAAGGTCTAGGACAGTCTTTGGGGCACTCAGCAGAATTAAACTCTGCTTTGCGAAAATGGGGATCTTCTCCATCATTCAGGCTGACCATTAAAAACGGTAAGTTTCCTTTGTAGCCAAAGCCTCTGTTTTGAGCATCTCCTGCTAAATTACTGGCTACTTGCAGTGCTTCTTGCGCTGCTGTAATCACTGCCGGATCAGCTGCCACATCTATGCAGTCAGCACCCGCCAAAGTGTAGGCTAATGTTAAACTTCTGACCGCAGGCAAATGTTGGAAACTGGCTCCACAAATGAGCTTGAACCAGTGACCTTCTTTCAGGGATTGTAAAGGGGCAAACAATTCAGTCACATTTCTATTATGCTTTTATGCGACTGAAAAATGTAGTCTGTTACAAATAAAAAGTCCCGATTTCCTCATTTTTACTTCCGAGGCGCGTTACTCTCCAATTACAAGTTCGGTTATCAACACATTTACTAGGTTATTATATGTAACATTTGTCACTAATGAAAGCAAATATATTTAGTTTGGTATTAAGTAATACAAGCACTACCAAAGAACTTAATACTAAGCTTGCTCTACAGGAATTTCGAGTACAAACTCTGCTCCTTGCCCTGGTGATGAAAAACAAGTAATTAGCCCGCGATGTTTTTGCACCACAATCTGATAGCTAATCGACAAGCCTAGTCCGCTGCCTTTGCCTACAGGTTTTGTGGTAAAAAATGGATTAAATAAGCGTGATTGCAAAGACTTATCCATACCAGGGCCATTATCAGCGATCGCAATCTTCACCTGGTTAGGCTCTGTTACCTGTGTATGAATTTTAATGCTGGGAATAGAGGATTGAGAACCTTCCCCACTTCCTAGCCCCCAGTTTCCAGCCCCTTGTTCTAATGCATCAATCGCATTATTCAACAAATGCATAAATACTTGGTTCAGTTCACTGGCATAGCAGGTAACCAAGGGTAGGTTGCCGTAATCTTTGATAACAACGATGTTAGGACGATTTGCTGTTTCCCTGAGTCGATGCTGTAACATCACTAAGGTGCTATCAATGCCTTCATGGATATTTACCTGCTTCATCAGCGCTTCGTCGTGCCTAGAGAAGTTTTGTAGTGCTAGCACAATTTCTCGAATGCGATCTGCACCTCTATACATTGCACCCATCAAGGTTTGCAGATCCTTAGTTACAAAATTGAAATCTATGTCCTTAAATATTTTCTCAATTTTAGAAGTTGGTTGTGGATATTCCTGCTGATAGGCCTCAATAATATCCACTAAGTTTTGTATATATTCACCAGCATATTGGAGATTGCCATAGATAAAACTGATTGGGTTATTAACTTCGTGAGCAATCCCAGCTACCAACTGCCCCAATGCTACCATCTTTTCGTTTTGAATTTGTTGAACTTGAGAGGTTTTCAAATTGCCAAGAGCCTCTTGTAATAAAAAATTCTGTTCTTGAAGTTTAGTTTGGAGCAAACGTAAATTAATTTGATTCTCAATTCGTGATATAACTTCTGCCCCATGAAACGGTTTAGTAATATAATCAGCGCCTCCGATATCAAAGGCTTTAACCTTATCTAAAACATCATCCAATGCACTAATAAAAATTACTGGCACTACAGAAGTTGCATCGTCGGCTTTTAGTTGTTGGCAAACTTGATAACCATCCATATCTGGCATATTAATATCCAGCAAAATCACATCAGGTAAAACAATCCGGCAGGCAGTTAGGGCCATTTTACCGTTTAAGGCTTTGCGAACTTCATAACCTTGTGCCGTTAACATTGCCGATAAAAGCCGCAAGTTGTCTGGAGTATCATCAACAACCAAAATATTACCTTTATAATTGTTATTTTGGTTTAAGTTCATTTTAGGTTTAAGTATTTTCAAATTATCAATTTAATATTTAATAGTATTAGACTAGATAGCCAGATTCTCTAACTGCTCTTTAACTATGTTTTTTTATATGTATCATTCAACCGAAACTTAAGTAATTAAGTTGCTTCATTGGATAGATATTAATTACCATTGAGGTGCTGCCGCGAGTAAATTAATAACCGATTTTTGTTCTATAGGTTTAGAAAACAGATATCCTTGAGCAAACTCACAGTTTAAACTTCTCAAGAGAGCTAACTGTTCTATAGTTTCGACACCTTCAGCAATCACCCTCATTCCCATTGATTCAGCAATACCAATCATAGCGGGAACTAAACCCATATCTTCTTGATTTTCCTGCATACGTTTGACAAATGATTTGTCAATTTTCAGACCATTCAAAGGAAAGCTATGTAAATAACTAAGGGACGAATAACCTGTACCAAAGTCATCCATAATTAACTTAATCTCTCGCTCTTGTAATTGCTGAAGAACTATTTTAACTGCATCTCTATTTTCCATAATTACACTTTCTGTAATTTCCAACTCTAAGTTGGCAGGATTTACTTTAGTTGCGTCAATAATTTCATCAATTTGTGCTATCAAGTTAGGTTGTGCAAATAACCTTGCGCTCAAATTAACGCTAATAGTTAGGGTTTCTGAGATTGCTGGATGATGTTGCCATGAGCGTAATTGTTGGCAAGCTGACTGCAATACCCAAGTATTGATGATATTAATCAAACCTGTTTCTTCTGCTACAGGAATAAATTCGGTAGGAAGAATTAATCCTCGAATTGGATGTTGCCAGCGCACCAGTGCTTCAAATCCAGCAATTCTGCCTGTTATTAGCGAAACAATTGGTTGATAGTAAACAATAAATTCTTGTCGTGCAACAGCTCTTCGCAGATCATTTTCTAGCTCTAAAAGCTGGATAGCTTCTTGATACATTACTGGATCAAAAACGTGGTATCTAGCTCTTCCTAAAGCCTTGGCACGATACATTGCTGTGTCAGCATCTCGTAGAACATACTCTGGACGCTCATAATCTCGATTTCCCCAAGCAATGCCAATACTGGCATTCATAAAAACCTCATATCTCGATAATTTAAAAGTGAGGGATAGTTGTTTTAGAATCAGTTCAGCAACTTTAATTACCTGATTAATATCTATTGGGTTTTCTAGAAGAATGGCAAATTCGTCACCACCTAATCTTGCTAGAGTATCAGTAGACATTAAAGATGCTTGAAGACGGTGAGAAATGCTTAAAAGTAATTCATCTCCCACCAAATGCCCAAGAGAATCATTGACTACTTTGAAGCGATCGCAGTCTAAATAAAGTATAGCAAATTGATAATCGGATTGTTGTTTAGCACGGTTTAAAGCTTTTTCTAATCGTCTGATAAACAAAACTCTATTTGGTAAGCCTGTGAGCGAATCATGTAATGCTATGTCTAACAGCTTACTTTGTAATTGCTGGCGATAAGCGATTTCCCCTTGAAGTTTTTGCAGCGCTTTTTCTAGCTCCGTAGTGCGTTGTTTCACCCTTTGTTCCAACTCAACATTGAGCTTAATAATTTCTAATTTTGCTGTTCTCAACGCCAGTTGATTTTGCACACGTACTAAAACTTCTTCTAATTCAAATGGTTTGGTGATGTAGTCTACACCTCCGACTCTAAAAGCTTTCACTTTGTCAAAAACATCATCTAACGCACTAATGAAGATTACGGGGATATCAGCAGTTAGCTCCCAAGCTTTCAAACGCTGACAAACCTCATAGCCATCGACCTCTGGCATCATAATGTCGAGTAAGATTAGATCTGGTAATACTGTTTGACAAGCAGTCAAAGCCATTTGCCAGTTCAAAGCTTTACGAACGTTATATCCTTCTCTTGCTAGGAGCGAGGATAAAACTCGCAGGTTATTTGCCATGTCGTCGATGAGCAAAATATCTTTTTTATCAGAATCTAACCGCTCGTAATTCATTCTGCGTTTGTTCTAATTAATTCCATAATTTTCTCAAACTGATAGTTGTTTGCTAAATCCCTGAAAAGTCGGAAAAGATGACTATTTTCTGAGGGAATTTGCTCAAGCAACTCTAAAATCATGTCATCGCTACAGCTAGCTGCGGCATAACGTAGATGTTCTAGCCACTGAGGAGGCATCTGTGACAAATGCTGCATAATATCAGCTTCACTGAGAAATATCTGTGTCTGTTGGCTAGCAGATGTATTTAAAACTTCTATTGGACTGACATATTTTACACCCAGATGTTTGCTGACCTTTTCTAGTAATATTTGTTGAGTAAATGGCTTGCGAATAAAATCATCGCAACCGGTTAATAAAATTTTCTGCCGTTCTTCCTCAAAGGCGCTAGCAGTCAAGGCAATAATGATGGTATGGGTATGGCAGGTTTGTTCACAGGTGCATACTGGCATCATTAGACACTGAGAAGCTAGTTGTATCGATGAGTTTACTGACTGGTACATACTGGCATAAAGCGGCAAAATTCCTTCTCCATGCCTTCTTTCTCTAGCTTTAATCACTCTCGTGGCTTGATAGCCATCCATAACAGGCATTCGCATATCCATAAAGATCAGGTGTGGTTGCCATTCCATCCATTGGGCGATCGCTTCTTGACCATTGGTAGCTTCGCGGACTGCAAAGCCAATAGCTGTTAGTAGTTTAACTAACACAAGACGGCTATCTTGGGCGTCGTCAACCACTAATATGCGGTATTCCGCTTGAGCAGGTGCTAAACCAATAATCTGGCGTTGACTTTGCTGAATCTGAATTTGACTAGCTGAGGCTAGGCTGATTTGAATATTAAAGGTAAATCGACTTCCCTCACCGACAGTGCTAGTAGCGCTTATATTTCCGCCTAACATTTGTATATATTTGCGGCTAATTGCTAAACCTAGCCCTGTTCCTTGTTGCGATTTCCTTCCGGTTTCGGTTTGCCCAAAAGCTTCAAAAAGTAAGTTAATTTCTTGAGGGGCAATACCAGACCCAGTATCTTCTACTTCAAAAATTAAAAATCGAGAAGATTCTTTCTTAGCCATCAGTTTCCTATTCTCTTCTACTCTCACTCTCAGTGTTACGCTTCCAGTATCAGTAAATTTGATGGCATTTCCCAAGAGGTTGAGCAAGACTTGACGCAGTTTGCTTTCATCTGTTTGCACATATTGGGGAAGGTCAGGAGTAGATTCAAATATTAGTTGTAAGTCTTTAGCAGCAGTTCGGAAGCGCAACATTTCTTCCAAGCTTTCTAAAAAGCGAATTAAGTCAAAAGTTTTAATATTTAAGGTGATTTTACCAGCCTCAATTTTAGACATTTCTAAAATGTCGTTAATTAAATTGAGAAGATGCTCACCAGCACGATTAATAATTGCCAAGCTTTCTTGATGTTCAGTAGATAAAGAATTATCATGGCTCATGACTTGAGTGAAACCCAGAATGGCATTGAGCGGGGTGCGTAGTTCATGGCTCATGTTGGCAAGAAATTTACTTTTGGCACGGTTTGCCCGCTCCGCAGCTTTTTTCTCCCTGGCTGCGATTTTTTGAGATTGAATCAGTTCTTGTTGGGTGCTTTGAAGTTTTTGAATAACTTTTAAAAGTTCTTGAGTACGTTTTTTAACTTGTGATTCTAAGATGCAATTGTATTCTGCTAATAACTTTTCTGTTTGTTTGCCTTGAGTATTTTCTGATATTTTAGTGTTGCCAAAAGCAATATTGTCCTCTAATTCTATTTCAGTATATTTCGCTTTCCAGGCAGCAAAAGACTTTTGCAATTGCTTTTCCATGCTATGAAATGAATTGACTAGTTCCACCAGTTCGTCGAAACGTTCAGTTTTTGTTGCCTGTTCCAATTTATCTGTAGCAATTTTTTTAGCTGCTTTATTTAATTGCACAATTGAATTGGTTAACCACTGAGCAGTCAAAAGGCTGAATTGTGTTGCTGCTAAAAAGGTAACTATGCATAATAGAATGGTGGCGTTGTTGCTAGCAGTAATTTGTTGCATAAAGTCGGCTTCGGACATCACCACTACAATCAGCCAATCCAGACCAAGCTCGTCTCTCCAATTTTTTAGCTGCACAAAGTAACGGACTCCATTGCTGGTAAAGCTCAAGTGTTGCTTACCAACAACGAATCCCAAGCTACCAAAATGTTTGAGTAAATACTCAGTTGTTAGTTTGAGTAAAGAATCTTTACTATCTGATGCAAAAAGGCGTTGAACCTTTCCCTTAATGACAGTATATTGTGGTTCGGAAGTTGAGGAAGCTACTATTAGCCCAGAACGCTCTAAAATAAAAGTTTTTCCCGAATGGCCAACTTTTAACTTGGCTAAAAAGTTATTAATTTGTGACAATATAATATCAATACCAATTACCCCAACTAGCTTGTTAGTACGATCATAAAGGGGATAGCTAGAAGATATGGCTAAAGTTTCTGGTTTATCTTGCCATTGATAAATTGGACTCCAGATGGGCTTACCAAGATTAACTGCCTTTGTATACCATGCTTCTAAGTGGGGATTGTAATTTTTAATTTCCTTGAGATAGCTACGATTTCCCTGGTCATCTGTAGCGTAAATATAAACTTGACCAATGCCATTCTTTTCAGAAATTTCTTTAATTAAAATCTTGCCGTTATTTAGGCGTTCAATACCAATAAATTCACCTTTGGAATTGGCAAAGCTATTGTAGCCAATATCAAAAACTTGCATTTGTTTCCAAAAGTAAAGTCCGGCTGTTTCAAAGTCAGAAAGATTGAGCAATCCTAGCTGAAGCGCATTTCCGTTAATTTGATTAATTTGTTGAGGGGTTGTAATGTATCTATCAAGGTTTTGTACGATGCGATCGCAGATTTCGCTCTCTAGCTGAATCGCAAGTTCTTTTACCGCTTTTTGTCCGTTTTGAAACGAAAGATAGCCCACAAGCCCCACTGATCCAAAAATTTGCAATACCATTGGCACAATGACAATGAACTTGAGGAGCATACTGATACAAGCTTTTTCAACTAAGCGGTTGAGAGATTTTACACACTGAAGTTTAGATAACATTTTTGTTTGATTTGATCCCCAGTTGTTAACCAGGAAAATTTTGTTATACAATATACAATGGCATTAAAATCTAGTAGAATTGTTACTCAAAAAACTCTGCTGTAAATTGTATAAAAAATCACATTAAATAATTTGCTATTGTTCTTTGGCTGTCCTAGTTCCTCTTATATTAAATCTCCAAGTTTTGTTATAACACCTTAATTTGCTAAGTTTCATCTAGCAAGGAATCAGTAGGTTTTATCAGATGAACTGTAAAATATATTCACATTCATTTACAATCGGATTGATGCTAATTGAAATTTAACCAATCAACTACAGTATTAACTTTTTGGTTAATAGTTGCTATTTACACTACGTTTCAAATCAAATTCTGAATTGGTTATATTTTAGTTTCCAGCCTGAGAAATCTCTCGTCTTCTGCAAACATTTGAATGCAATTATAAAAATTTAAAAATTATCAGATAAATAGTTTTTTAACAAGTAAAAAAATACTAAGATTTTTCTATTTTTTAACTTGCATATTTAAAAAAATTAAGAAAATTATTTAAATATTTCAATTTTGTTACCAATTTCTAAAATTCTTTCGGATGCTGAAGTGAGTAATCGTGTATTGACGCCCAAGCTGTAAAAATGATTAAAACAAGATGAGGCTACCCAGTCTGGTAAGGTTGCTTGCCGCTGTTTCACAAATATTTTTTGAAAGTTTGGGTAAGGTATTCCTGAGTCAGGATCGCGTATTGGGATGACACACCGTTCACACGGTTGAACTCCAAAAAAACAAACATTTCCTACGCGAAAAGAAATTGTATCGCCTGTTTGTGTACTAAATAGCTGGTCTTCCCAAAAGGGTGGCACATCTGCAATTTCGATGTTGGCACGTATCCGACGGCGCATTTGGTCAACACTCATACCGGGGAACCAGGAAGCCACTTCTGTCAAAGTTGCTGTACTGATTACTGTTGGCCCAAGTAAGTTTGTATTATCGGGGAAGCCAATGTGAGAATTTTGCTGTAATGTTATGGTCATTCCCAAAAAATCACTCAAAATCGCTGCTAGTGCTTGTCGTTCTTTATCAAGATGAAATTGTTGTAGTGAGTTGCTACCTGGGATTTGTAGAGATACAGTTCTGTTTAAAAAATTAAATTGCGATCGCACTAAATGAATCTTTGCATTGGACTTGCCATTAACCAACTTACCTTGTTGATCAACAATGGCAAACTCACGGTCAAATTCTAGCGCGCCACTAGGAAAAACTTTTGCGTGTTCAACATCTACGCCATTAAACGACTTGATGGGATAAAGTAAAATCTTGGCTAAGTACGGCATCAAACAAGATAAATTCAGAGCAGCTAATTGAGAATCTGGGATTTTAGAATGCTATTTTCATCCAAAATCCCAAATCAACAGTTCTGCCGTTACTGATCTACTTTAGCAAGATTAGGCAATCGCCAAGAGCCAAAGCTCCAACTCAATGTTCACTTTTAACTATTTATAAACTGGCGATTTATCAATTCCGCCAATGTGATTAAGTGGCCAGAAACGAATCACAGCACGACCGATAATATTTTGCCGTGGGACAACACCCCAGCAGCGGCTATCGTAGCTACTGTTACGGTTATCACCTAGTACTAAATATGAATCTGAAGGTATAGTCTGGGATTTTGCTAAGAAAGGCGGTTGCTGTCCTGATGTGCAAACATCAATGGCTGTGCGTTGTTGTAAGCCGAGGTACTTGTCTTCTTGGAGGGGTTTGTTGTTGATATAGACTTTGCCATTCCTGAGTTCTACCTTTTCCCCAGGTAAGGCAATTATACGTTTAATAAAGGCATCTTGGTATTGTTCTTTTTGTAGCTCTGCTGTGGGCGAAAAGACTACAATATCTCCTCGCTGCGGTTCCGAAAACTTATACTTCAATTTATCCACAATGATCTTGTCTGCCTCCCACTGGTTTGGAGTACCATGCAAGGTGGGTTCCATTGAACCAGAGGGAATCCAGCGAGCTTCGGCAACAAAAGTACGAATTCCCAAAGCTAGAACGATACTTAATACAACAGTTCTACCTAGCTCTGCAATCCAGGAATTATCAGGTTGTTGACTAGAATTTTTATCAGACACTTGATTTTGCATGAAATTACTGAAGTAAAGATAAAGATGCGGGTAATGAACTCGCTAAGGAAGACTGTATCTGTCAATTTTAACGGGAGAGCTTTGATTTTTGATTATGTCGGCATGTTAACAAGGTTATTTATAGTTAAAAATAAACGTTTTTTTAACCTACGGCAAAAATTTATTACCAAAGAGCGCAACCAAGTTTAACCTAAAAACATAGTTGTCTGTTACCCATAGTCCTCTGTCTTAACGTTGTTAACCTATGTCATCTACACACAGTTTACTAATTCGCCGCGCTCGTATAATTCTACCCAATGGGGAATTCATGGTTGGGGATGTGTTGACGCGCGATCGCCAAATAGTCGAAGTTGCACCAGAAATCTTAGCTACAACGCCAACCAGGGAGATTGACGCACAAGGGTTAACTTTGTTGCCAGGAGTCATCGATCCCCAGGTGCATTTCCGAGAACCAGGACTAGAACACAAGGAGGATTTATTTACGGCTAGTTGTGCCTGTGCCAAAGGAGGGGTAACCTCGTTTTTGGAAATGCCAAATACGCGTCCTTTAACCACTAACCAGCAAGCTTTAGATGACAAGTTACAACGTGCCTCCACTAAGTGCTTAGTTAATTATGGTTTTTTTATCGGGGCAACAGCCGAGAATTTGCCCGATTTATTAACCGCAAAACCGACACCAGGAATTAAGATTTTTATGGGGTCAATGCATGGTCAATTGTTGGTTGACCAAGACACGGCATTAGAAGCAATATTTGCTCAAGGAGACCGCCTAATTGCTGTTCATGCTGAAGACCAAGCCAGAATTAACCAACGAAGGCAAGAATTTGCAGGTATTCATGATCCGGCAATTCACTCACAGATTCAAGATAATCAAGCGGCATTATTAGCAACTAAGCAAGCCTTAAGGCTTTCTAAAAAATACCAACGTCGGCTGCATATTCTGCATATGTCAACAGCTGAAGAAGCCGAATTGTTGCGTCAAGATAAACCAAGTTGGGTAACCGCAGAGGTGACACCACAGCATTTAATGTTGAATACCAGTGCTTATGAAAAGATTGGGACTTTAGCACAGATGAATCCACCTTTGCGATCGCCTTATGATAATGAAGCCCTTTGGCAAGCTTTGCGAGATGGGGTGATTGATTTTATCGCCACAGACCATGCACCCCACACCTTAGCAGAAAAAGCTCAAGAATATCCCAATACTCCCTCTGGGATGCCTGGAGTAGAAACTTCTTTACCTTTAATGTTAACTGCGGCTATGCAAGGAAAGTGTACCATTGCCCAAGTTGCTCACTGGATGTCCAAAGCTGTAGCTGTTGCCTATGGTATCCCCAATAAGGGAGCGATCGCTCCTGGTTACGATGCTGATTTAGTGCTGGTAGATTTAAATACCTACCACCCAGTCCGACGTGAAGAACTTTTAACCAAGTGCGGTTGGAGTCCTTTTGAAGGCTGGAACCTTACTGGATGGCCTGTCACAACTATTGTTGGTGGTGAAATTGTTTATGAAAAAGGCCAGTTAAATACGTCAGTGCGTGGTCAAGCTTTAACTTTCTCGTAGCCGATATTTAAGACCTAAGTACTGTACAAATATAAATCATTTACATCAAGCTAATGGTTGCGCTACAACCGTGGCTAGATTTTATTTGATCAGATAAACTTGTCGCTTGAGGAAAATTTGTATCTTACAACTCCGAATATTGGAGTCTTGTTAAGAAACAAATTCCGCCTGCGGCTCATTTTGTTATGCAAGCACTTTATCAGGGTAATCCATTCCCTAAAATACTATGCCCGAAACAACCACTATATATGTAAGTTAGGAGAATCACTATGTCATTCAAAATCCTCTGTTTGGATGGTGGTGGTATGCGTGGAGTCATCACAGCACGTATCCTTCAAGAAGTTGAACGCCAGATCAAGAAACATAAAGGTCAGGCTTTACATGAATACTTCGATATGATTGCTGGTACTTCTACTGGTTCAATTCTAGCAGCAGGAATTTCTTTAGGCAAAACGAGTGCAGAATTAATCGACCTATATGTTAACGAGGGTCAACATATATTCCCTATTCAACGAAAAAACCGCTATAAAATATTTCCTGCCGCAATACAACCTATTCTTGAAGCACTGTCACCAACTAAATATTCTCATCAGGGCCTAGTTAAAGTTCTGATAAATAATTTAGGAACCAGCACAATTCAAGATATTAGTAGCCCCATTATTTTAATTCTTGCTTACGATACGCTTTATCGCAACACAACATTCTTTACGAATTGTCACCCAGATTTGGGATACCGTTGGTACGATGAATGTTCTTTATGGGAAATATGTGCCGCTTCTTCATCAGCGCCTACGTTTTTTCCACCTTATAAATTACAACCTGTCAATAAAGAGAAGTTTGGTAATTGGGTATTTCCTCACATTGATGGTGGAGTATCGGCTAATAACCCTGCTTTGGCGGCCCTCAGTTTAGTGATGCGGATTAGTCAATCTTCAGATAAGCTTGTCTCTTCAGAAACGAAGCGAAAATATAAATTGGAGAATCTACAGCTTGAAGATATTGCTATCCTTTCTATTGGTACTGGTCAAACTGGTGAACCATATCAATTTGAGGATATAACCCGATGGAAACCATTAGATTGGGCACAACATATTACTGATATCTTTATGGAGCCTACATCTGAAATTAATAGCACTATTTGTCGGCAAATCATGGGTGGATATGAGTCTAAACGTTACTTACGTCTTCAATTTGAATTAAATGAAAAATTTAAACCTAAATTAAATGAGACACATAAAGACACTCGCGTTGTATTGCCACCAGACGAGCGTGTAAATAAGTATATAGGTAAAAAACTTAGTGAAGATATGGATAATGCTCATCAGGATGTTATTCAGCAATTTCTAGACGCTACACATGCATTTATTAATGAAGGCCGTATTTACTATACTAGAGACAATTTTGGCCCTAGAGTAAAAGATGCGATCGCTTCTTTTATTGCTGTTAATTAGTGCATATACTTATATAGCAATCCTAAATGATTTGTAAAATTAATCGTTGAGGTAGGTAACAGGGAACAGGGAAGAAGGATTTACAAATGTAGTTTGTAAGTATATTAGCAACATATACATTTCACCTTGTTTGATAAAAATCTCGTAAACTACGAGATTTTTGCGTATTCATACGAGCTAAAATAGTTAGTTTTGCTTTTACTGCACTACTCTATATATAATATAAGAATATCTTCTCAAAAAATCTTAATAAATTAATTTCATTAATCATTGATATGGAGTTTTATATATAGCTCCTGAGACAATACGCTTCAATTAACGGTAGCCGTTACCCTCAAGGATCGGCTGGTTTTATCAAGACAGCCCCAGGTATTGGTTCCTGCGGGTTTATATGAAAACTGAAAATTACTAACTGAAGCATATTAGTTTAATTTATAGATAAATAAGAATGTTTACCTAGAATTTGTTATTTTTTTAACTTTTCTTAATTAGCTTTCGGTATTCAGGTATTTAAATTTGCTTTCTAAGTAATTATATAAGAGCTAACTAGAATAAATAAATTAATAAAGTTCTGTAAAAACTCTGTTTTCAAGTAATCCTGAGTTTATATATCCTGAATACATACACCTTAAATCTGCCTTTAAGCTTCTAAATAATAGCTGCCTCTACAAGTATTGCACTAAGTAAATTGTTAGTGTTTGGTAATTTATACCAATAGAAAGCTAACGATTATCTCAACACCCAATCATCCATATGATGAAATCATTAAGGATGGACAAGTATCATCGCAGATTACAAATTTGAGAAATATTGGAAGGAGAAATGTAACTAATTTTTAGCCGAAATTTTTCTGAAATGCAGGTATTGATAAAGCTGGTATTACCTAGATGCCGCCTGCCAAAAAGAACACTCTTGAGATGTTTTTGAGAAATTTACACTGCATCTACTAAGAATTCCTGAACTGAGCAAAAAACTTAGTAGATATTAGTGTGTGTCCAATTACTGTTAATCACATAAATACGGCAACAATGTTCAATAATATGTGCGATGAGCGTGGTAGCGGCAGATAGAACGAGTATAAAATCCTTTCTTGACTATTTGCCAAAGTTGATAAAGTAAGTAAAGATTTCTTAGCTGTAATGCTGATCGTTGGCTCGAAAAATTGCTGAGTCATTGAAGTTCGAGCAGCAGAAGCCGCCGTTCTAACTTCTCGCTGAGTAAAAATATTAGTGCCAATTCTCTTTTTGACCGCTACAAATTATTTACTCCAGCCCCCCTGCTGCCTATTTGTAGCGACGTTAAAGTGAAATGGTCAGGACTTATGCATGAAAACGGAAAATCAAAGGTTTGGGTGGGTAGGGTATGAAGATGTAGGGGTGTATTTGTGCAAAAGCCTTGCAACCTCATACCCTTAGACTCAGCCTCAATGAAGTGGTTTGCAAGGCGCGGGCTGGAGGTAAAGAAAACATTACAGAGTAGCGATTACTTCACTAAGGGCGCAATTGCAAAGAGTAATTTCAGCTTGGCGATCGCCTTCATTGCCGTAAGTCAAATATACGCTAATATAACTACTTGGTTTGTAGGGCATCCTTTCTGCCCACTCGATCGCCACAATTCCCGGCGTAACCTCAAAACCTTCCCAATAAGTTTCCAAGTTTAAGGTAGCGACTTCTGGTGATTCTAAGCGATATAAATCCAAGTGGTAAAGCGGGAGACGTCCCTGTGTGTACTCATTAATCAGAGTAAAGGTAGGACTTACAATCGATTCAGTAATTCCCAAACCTTTGCCGATACCTTGCACCAAAGTAGTTTTGCCAGCACCTAAATCGCCTTCAAGTAAAATTACACTGCCAACCGTTAAAGATTGACCAAAAGCAATACCTAAATTGAAAGTTGCCTCTGCATCTGCAAGCACAATTTTTTTAGTGAAGTTGAGATGCGATCGCCCTGTTTCCTCAATTTTGAATTCATCTACCATGATGAGCTCCACTGTACCACCGTAACAACACCCGTGCTAATTTTTGAGGATTGTGACGTACACAACCAATTTCATCTTCAAACAAAATATTAGCCGGGACAATTCTTCGCCCTAACAAAGTTACAGCTTCGCGATCTAAAAAGACGGGATGGGAATTCTGCTGGGCATAGCGAAGCAGTGACTTAGCAGAAGGTGGTTTTTTGTGTACCAGTACAGCATCAAATAATCGTCTTTGACCGCAAGCTGCATCAATTGATCTGATGTGGTCAGAAACAGTGTATCCCTCTGTTTCTCCTGGTTGAGTCATGATGTTGCAGACATAAATGCGGGGGGCATCTGTTTGGGCGATCGCGTCAGCTATCTCTGGCACTAACAAGTTAGGAATCAAACTAGTATAAAGGCTCCCAGGGCCAATGATGATGTAATCAGCTTCTTTAATCGCCTTAATAGCTGCTGGTAAAGCTGGCGGATTAGCAGGAATGCAACCAATCTTCACAATTCTACCCCCAGCCTTGGGGATACTCGATTCTCCCTCAATCCGGCGACCATCGGCCAATTCTGCCCAGAGACGAACATCGCTGAGGGTTGCTGGCAAGACTTGTCCCCGTACCGCCAGCACTTTGGAACTAGCTGCAACTGCTTGTTCCAAGTCACCAGTAATATCGCTCATCGCTGTTAAAAACAGATTGCCAAAACTATGACCACTTAAGCCATCTCCAGCACGAAAGCGGTATTGAAATAATTCTGTTAGTAACTTTTCTTCATCTGCTAGTGCTGCTAAACAATTGCGAATATCTCCTGGTGGTAGGACTCCAAATTCTTGGCGTAATCGACCAGAAGACCCACCATCATCAGCTACAGTGACAATTGCTGTAATATTGGCACTGTAAGTTTTCAATCCCCGCAGTAAAGTAGAAAGACCTGTGCCACCGCCAATAACGACTATTTTCGGGCCTCGATACAATCGGCGATGTGCCAGAAGCACATCAATAAGTTCTTCTTCGCCTTCTGGTCTTAGTACTTTAGTAATTGAACCTACAGTGCGACTTTGCCCCCAAAGTAGCAACAGTAAACCGAACAGCAGTACCAAAGGCCCACTGATATAGTTGGGTAAGATATCGGTGATGAATCCCAGAAACCCTCTAAGCAACTCTATTGTCCAAAAAATGGGGGTCAGCTTAATCCAAATAGCTAACCCCAAACTCGCAAGCAGTACACCCCCGACACTAATTAATAACCAGCGTTTGACCGATAGCCCAGGGGATAACCACTTGAACCACTGGTTAACACGATAGGAAGTGCGGCTGCGTGACTGTTGTTGCAAGGCGTGGAGGGCTTGTCTGAGAAAACCGATTGACATACCTGATTCGGAGCAATGGTACAAACAATAATTAACAGAAAATGTACACTACGTGGTTTAAACACCAAGCGTAGAGTTATTACAATTTTCAATTCCCTTAGACTTTGAGTAAACCGTCAAAGTTGCCAGTATTCCCAGTAAGACAACACCCTTGTTTGGTAAAAGTTAAGTGTAATGGATAAACGAATTTTAGGATTAGATCCGGGACTGGCGATTTTAGGATTTGGAGTCATTACCTGCCAACAAAATCAAGCCAAGGTACAAGACACATCTGTCAATATGCTCGATTTTGGTGTCATCAGTACGCCTGCAAATGCGGAAATGGGGCAGCGGCTGTGTACCATATTTGACGATTTGCACACTCTGATAAAGGAATTGCAACCTGATTTGGTTGCCATTGAGAAATTGTTCTTCTATCGTATGTCAAATACTATCTTGGTTGCACAAGCACGGGGTGTAGTTATGTTAGTTTTAGCACAACATAGGCTACCGTATGTAGAATTTACCCCAGCCCAAATTAAACAAGCGTTAACCGGATATGGTAATGCCGAAAAGTACGAAGTGCAAGAGGCGGTGGCGCGGGAATTAAATTTAGATGCAATTCCCAAGCCAGATGATGCAGCCGATGCTTTGGCGGTAGCCCTAACAGCGTGGTTTCAGGTTTGATGTTGTATAACGAGAATAATTCACTGAACTGAAAAATAAATAGTTATTATATCTATTTAATTTATGGTTATAGGGGTAATCACTTGAACCGAGCAACCTTGACTTTGGTTAAGCGATCGCTTGACACTCAACCTTACAACAAGCGGTCTTGACAGTAAATGACAGACACTTTGAGAATTTGTTTCTCTGTCTATTGGCAGACTTCTTGCCCAAGATTTATTTTGCTGTACCTACGGCTGCAATTGGTAATAATCTGGAGTTTTGCTTTTTGGAGTTTATCCGCAACTAAATTACAAGCTTCGCAACCAGATGCAAACTTAAACTCACTTTCACAAGTAAAAGAACAAATTACGACTGTTCCTAACTTAGAAAATCTAAACAAAGAATTTCACAGTCGCATTGAAAGCTATTCTGCTTTAACTGGCTATCAATTCGCACCACCACCTATTTTAATTGCTGCACCAGAAAATTTCAGCCCTGGTCTGCGTGTAGTACCACCCACACCCCCACCACCGCCACCAGAAAAATTACAACCACCACCAACTACAACGCAACCAGTACAGCCATTTGCGGTTTTGGAAAATATCCAAACAGACTTTCGCAACGATAGTAATAACTTTGGTCAAAGCAAACAATTTATTGAACCAACGGCTCAATTTCGGCTGCAAAATGGTAACAGAATACGGTTGAAAACAGGTTTTAATTCTTTTAGCGAAACTGGTAGTGAATCAATTACTAATATTCCCTTACAACTGGGTTGGGAAGGCAAAATAGGAGATGTAAAACTGCAAACAGCAATGGGAGTTGATCTGTTTAATCGTCTACCCACAGCTATTAATTTAAATGCTAATGCAGAGATAGTTATTATACCGCCAAAGGTTTCGCCATCGGGCAAATTAACATCACTTTTAACTCTATCAGGCAATTTAGAACAGGGGCCCTATAAGTTCAATGTTCAAACTTTAGAAAATCAAATTACTGCTTGGCGATTTGGGCCGAATTTGTTTTGGCAGATTGATGGTGACACTAGCTTTTTTTCGTTATATCGCTTTAGCAGTTATAACGATGATAATTCAGAGCATCAGTCTTTTAGTCGATTAGAGCGTAAATTTGGTCAGTTTTCCCTAGCAGCTAACTTGTTTACGTGGAACTACGCACGCAATCTAGAACGTCAAAGTGGGTATTTTTCGCCACCAGATTTTCTCGTTTATAATGCTGAACTAGCTTGGCAGGGAGATATATTTAATTTTTTAAGTTGCCGTCTTGCTACCAATCTAGGTCAACAGCGACTGAACGGTAAAATCGATAACGCCAATAGTTACCAAGCTCGTTGTACTGCCAAGCTTTCACCCAATTTTGAGGCAGACTTTGGCTATGGATTTAGTAATGTCCGCAATCTAGATACTGGAGGAAGTGCTTACAATAACAATTATTTTACAGGGCAGTTACGGTTGAAATTTTAACTATAATGTGTATTATTTTATAGTTGTTAGCAAGAGAAATTGCTATGTTTAGTTAATTAGTATTAATTAATACAAGGAGGCTTGAATATAAATGACGTCTGATTTCGAGCCACCGCCTAAAAGCTGGTCACTACTAGCTTCTGTTGGAGGGGTGGTTACATCTGTAATTGCGATCGCTGGTCTAAATTATTGGTCTGGGCACTTGTCTCATACTTCTATTGTGCAAAAAACAGAAATTTTAAAAGCTAAATCTGATACTTCTAGTCAAGAACCTATAGAAGTTGCCAAACTTGACAACCAATCCTTGGTTTTGCCTGGTACAACTCTTCCTCCTAGTCAACTGACAACTGCCAAAACTCCTTATGTTGCTCCTGGGGTGGGAGTATTAACACCAAAAGAAATTGCGATCGCCAATCAAGCTTGGTTATACTTCCAGCGCAACTGGAACGACGAAACAGGCTTAGTCAATTCTGTTGATGGTTTTGCTTCTGTAACTATGTGGGATCAAGCAGCTGCTTGCGCTGCTTTGGTCAGTGCTAGAGAACTCAAAATTGTATCTGCAACTGAATTTGATGCCAAGATGAGCAAGATGTTGCAGACTTTAGCATCTATACCTTTATATAAAGGGGAACTGCCCAACAAAGTCTACAACTCTAAAACCCTGATACCCGTGAATTATGGTCAACTAGAAAAACGGGAAGAAATTGGGTGGTCAGCTATTGATTTAGGACGGTTGGCAATCTGGCTAAAAATTGTCGGGGCAAAGTATCCCCAGTTGCGACCACAGACAGAAGCTGTCTGGAAGCATTGGCGAGTTACACGTCTGACAAAAAATGGCCAAATGTATGGTACTGCTGTCGTTAAAGGAAAAGAACAGTACAAGCAAGAAGGCCGCTTAGGCTATGAAAATTATGCCGCCTATGGTTTAAAACTGTGGGGATTGGATGTCAAACAAGCCTTAAATTACCAGTCTCACGCTGCCTTTGCCAATCTTTACGGCAAGGGAGTACCCTATGACCAGCGTAACTATGAAAATTCGGGAGCTAACAACTACGTTCTTAGCGAACCCTATATTCTCGACGGTATCGAAACTGGGTTTCAAGCTTTACCTAAAACTTATGCGGATCGAGTTTTAGCTGCTCAAGAAGCTCGCTATCAGGCTACAAATCAATTAACTGCTGTTACAGAAGATAACTTAGATCGTCCTCCCTACTTTGTTTATGGCAGCTTGTTTGTTAATGGCGAACCTTGGGCTACCATCACAGATACCAGAGAAAAACACAACAATTTACGCTTTCTCAGTGCCAAAGCTGCTATTGGTTGGCATGTACTTTATAACACTGCTTATACCCATCAATTATTTAATTTCGTCCAAACGAATCTTAAATCTGAGCAAGGCTGGTATAACGGCTTCTACGAATCTTTAAAACAGCCGAATAAAAGTCTCACAGCTAATAATAATGGTGTCATTCTTGAGAGTTTGCTTTATAAACAAGTTGGCAAGCCACTCACAGTTTGGTCAGGGGTAAAAGCACAATAAGGCAGAGAACAGAATGATTATTTCTGAGGACTTATAGATCCCTGACTTATTTGAATAAGTCGGGGATCTGAATTCCTTGCAACTTATCATAACTAATACCATAAACAGCATCAGCACTAAAGCAGCATTTGGCTGGCGTTATCTTTTTCCCAATAACGCTTATGCTCAACAAATTTTTGATGCAGTGAAGAATCTGCGTAGCCCTGATGGTGGTGGCTTCTATGCTGGACTGTATGAGGAATCGAAACAACCAAATAAAGCTCTGACGGGTAATACCAATGGGCTGATTATGGAGATTTTGTACTACAAAGCTAGAGGTAATCGCCCACTTATTGGCCCTAGTGGAGTCAGTTTTGCGCCTTCACAGTCGCAATCCAAACCATCAGCTACCACGCCTCCAACTCCAACTCCTACTCCCACAGCTAAAGTTAATCCACCCGCTACTCCAGCAGCAGTGACAATTTCACCGATTCCGCCAGTGGGGAAACCGCAACCATCGTCTGATCTAGCGCTGGCTCAACCTTTAACAGTCATTCAAAAACGTTATGCGGCGGCGGCTTGGGCATATTTTCAAGCTAATTATCAGTCTGCAACAGGGTTAGTAAGCGATCGCTCTGATGTCAAAGGCGCAACTCTCTGGGGATTGGGAGATTATTTAGCAGCACTACACGCAGCACAGGCACTCAATATTATCTCGCCTACAGAATTTGACCTGCGTACCCGCAAACTTTTAGCCGCCCTTGGTCAGATGGCTTTTATTAGTGCCATTCTTAACTATCCCAGATTGCCCATAAGAGTAACTAACAACTTGGCTTATGTAAAAACTCGATGTTGTAGCGAAGGCATTTGGGAGCGAACTTGCTCAAGACGATAGGGGTTGATTTCAGCGATCGCTACTCCTGGTTTATCGCCAGCATCAGCTAAAATCACTCCCCAAGGATCAATAATCATTGCATGTCCGTAGGTATGGCGTTGAGCATAGTTAAGCCCTGTTTGGGCTGGAGCAATAATATAGCAAGTATTTTCAATGGCTCTTGCTTGCAGTAGCACTTGCCAGTGGTCTTTCCCAGTAAAAGCAGCGGGAACAAATATAATATCTCCGCCTTTATCTGCTATGTGCCGATATAGTTCAGGGAAACGTACATCATAGCAAATAGAGACTCCTATATTACCTAACTCTTGCGAAAAATACATTGAAGGTAAATTCTTTCCAGGTACAACAGTGCTGGATTCTCTATAACTGTTGCCATCAGGAACGTTCACATCAAATAAATGTATCTTCTGATAATGAATAATTTCTTGCCCGCTAGGATCAACGAGTATAGCAGTGTTATGTACTTTCCCTCGCTCATTTGCGGGGATTGGAAAACCACCACCTAAAATGGTAATTTGAAAACGTTGAGCCATTTGTTTGAGAAATTTTTCACTTGCAGAAGCGATCGCTTCTGCTTGAGCGAGCTTATCGTTCACTTCTCCCATAAAGGAAAAGTTTTCTGGCAAACCCACTAATTTAGCACCCTGATGCACAGCCATCTGGATTAGTTTCTCAGCCTCAGCCAAGTTTTGTTCTAGATTAGGCACACTGGTCATTTGAATGGCGACAGCTAGATAAGACTTCATAAATTCAATAGTGAAGAGTAGTTTTAAAACAGTAACTTGGATACTAAATGCAAAACTTAATGTCTAGCAAGACATTTAATTTAGCAGTAAATTTTGACATGGCTTTAACAGCATTTACATTTAACCTGATATTTGCCTGAATCAAACTTATAATTATGGCAGTATCACATTGAATAGATATTTTTTGATTGTGAGTGTTAGTTGTTTCTCATAGCTAGAAGTAGCAGCTAAAGTTATCTAACAAACTTCATTAACAGGAAGTTTTGAACAATTCAATTGTTGCAGACTTATCTTTATTTTGAAGTAACAATACCTTCAAAAGCTCAATCTCTTGCTCTAAAATTTGCACTCTATTAAACAACGAATAAATAATTTCGGCTTCTGGATCTGGTAACTTTTGATGAGCAAGAAAACCAGTTGATTTTCCAGAAGAGCGAACTATTCGACCTGGAACACCTACTACAGTGCAATTAGAAGGAATATCTTGTAAAACAACAGAACCTGCACCTATGCGAACGCGATCGCCAATTTCGATGTTTCCTAAAACCTTTGCCCCAGCACCTACGATGACATGCTTTCCAAGGCTGGGGTGGCGTTTACCTGTTTCTTTACCAGTACCACCAAGAGTAACCCCTTGATAAATTAAGGCGTAGTCTCCTACAATCGCAGTCTCTCCAATCACAACTCCCATCCCGTGGTCAATAAACACATGGGTGCCAATTATCGCTCCTGGATGAATTTCTATTCCTGTCAACAAACGTCCAAAGTGCGAAATTAAGCGGGGAATTAACGGCAACCTTAAGCAATACAACCAGTGAGCTACTCGATAAAAAAATAGTGCCTGCAAACCAGGATAGCAAAACAAGACTTCCAGCCAATTGCTTGCAGCCGGGTCTTGCTCGAAAATAATTTGAAAATCAGCCTTGAGAGTATTTAGCAGCATTTTAAACAAATTAAGTTCTTTTGTGTAGAATTCCATTTAACTCGCTCAAAAAAAAGAATGCTTCTGTTGACAAAAATCCAAAAACTTATTTTTTAGTAAAATTAAGTTCATGTCTGATTATAATTAGTGATGCTAAAAAAATATTTTATAAATAAATTTCAATAAATTTACTTTTAATCTTTTATCCTATATTTTAACCAAGAAATTATAAAAAATCCGATATTTATTAATGACAATAGTACCGCAAATGGTGTTATATAACTCCAACTTAGTGACATTTTATCTAAAATATGCCAAGGCAAAAAAATACTACTAAATAAGTTAATTGATGTATTGTTTTCCAATTATGTTTTAGTGTTTTTACACTCCAATCATTTGACGTAATTGCCAAAATAGTAAAAATGAATAGTATAGATATACCTTGAAAATATTCAAGGTAAGTTAGAGGGTCAAGCAAATTAATATTTTTTTGTATTAACATTAATAAACCATAATTTGATCCAAAATAAAAAGCACTAATTCCTATATATCGGCGTTTTTTAAGTAAAAACATCATAGATTTACTATTTTTAAATAACGGAAAAACTGTTTTATATATACTTGGTACTAATGTTGCTATATAAGCAAGTAATGCAAATAAACCTAGAAGATTAGCTAAAGGAGCTGGAGTGCAAAAAAGTGCAAGAAATAAAGTAATCAAGTAGGCAGATAAAGCTAACAGCACTAAAACAACATAAGATTTGGTATTTACAATTACTTGTCGCATAATCCTTTTGCTTTAATTAGTTTTGGTAATGCTTACTGCGAATGCAACTAGTTAACTGGAGAACCCTAAAATATGGAAAATAGAATTTAGCTGCAATTTAAGTAGCTAATTGCTCGATTAACTTGTCTTGGAAGTTGTAATAGAATTACAAATTAGGGTAGGTATGAATAAGGTAATTGGCTAACACCTTAGACCTACCCTATGATTAAGAACTGCTCAATTTGACTGCTGAACAATGTAGATAAAACTTTCAGTTACACTACACCAACACATTATTAAATACGTAATTTCCTACAGATGTACCTGCAATTAACCCAGCCTCACTCGATGAGGACAAATGAATCCCACCGTAAAAACGGCTGATGGAATTTTCTTCCACAAAATCTCTAAAGCCTTGAAAGGAACGAGCAACACCAGGCAATTCTTGCGAAGGGATAGTAAAACTTATGTTGTCAGTGCCATAGAAAGAAGCTAAAACTGTACCAGCAGCAGCGCCTAATGCAGAGTGCGCTGCCATGTAGTCAGGATGTGGTGGGGTGTCTAGCAGTGATTTCCAATTAGGGTCTTGAATCGTGTATGGATTACCATTCGTATTAGCTTCTCGAATGCCAGTAATAGGTCGCCATTGATTGTAAGTATACTTGACATCAAATGCAACGACACCGGCATCAGCTATAGCCATATTCATGAGTGCAAACAATCGGGCGTTTTCTGCCAGGGTATTGCCTTGTTGTAATGCTACATCTTGAGCGATTAGATTATAAGGTTCCCCAAAGGTAGATGAGCGATCATAAGACCAGAATTTAGCTATTTCAGTTTGCTCTGGGGTGCGGATAATTTGAGTAACCTCAGTATTTTCTAAACCACCGAATAACCGAAGTTGTTCCAATTCTTCTGCATACTGGATACTATCCAATGCTGGGGGCCCATCCACTCCAGTACCCTCTAAAACATCTTCTACACTAGATATTGCAAATGGAGTAACATCACCCCACCCAGGCAATAATGCGTCACCTCCAATTTCATCTGTACTACTGTTAATAGTCGGCCGCCAGACCCCAGGAGTAGGTTGCACTGTATAAGGTTTAAAAAATGCTTCTGGTGCGCTATCATTACTTCGTGATTCCAGTATTTGATTAGCGACACGTACTCCTAAATTATAACCAGCTTCTTTAGCTTTGCTGTCAGGAATTTCTGCTAAGGATCTAATCTTTTGTACCTCGAATGCGGCTGCTTCGCCTGGGTAAAGATTGATTAGTGTTTCGTAGGCTGCTCCAACTACTGCTGCTTCGGATGACGCACCGACTGTTTCTGACGAATCTATAGAACCCATTTGGGATCTTTGATAACGAGCTAAGATTAGAAATAAATGCCGTACTCCAGCAGCTTAAGTGATAAAGAATGGGAAATCATTGAGCCATTATTGCCCCAAAAGAAGAAAACTAGA